>Ga0316209_1000178_pt1 | contig 131219 bp, 104 predicted proteins | sample 6monopyrite_MG_FD_204945 | JGI IMG/M metagenome (GOLD analysis project Ga0316209, IMG submission 204945) | Microbial mat bacterial communities from mineral coupon in-situ incubated in ocean water Damariscotta River, Maine, United States -... | ecosystem: Environmental > Aquatic > Marine >... | reverse complement strand
CCCACAGTCGAGCTTGTAAGCTCGTCGAGGAAGCCAGTGTTCGCAAAACGCCGGTAGGGGCCGAAAGGCTGGCGTAGCCGGCCGTTCGTGGTGTTTAGTCCGCGTGGTCATGAATAATGTGGGCTAGTCCTCTCGGCGCCGGCCCTCGACGCCGACGACCTCGACTCCCGCGCGCGAAAGAACCTCCGCCGTCACGCCCGGCCCGTCGACGAGCTGATTGTCGACGTGCGTCTGGCACACGCCACAGGAAGGGGAGCGCTCCTTCAGGAAGGCCCGTCGAATGCCTTGGATCTGGCAGGTCTCGCGAGCCAGTTCGGCGCCGCGCAAGAACTCTGCGGTTACATCGGCGCCCTCGCGAGTCAGAACTCGAGAGTTGCCCTCGACCACGGCGGCCGCATTCTCTTCCTCGATCCAGGCGGCGGGACGAGGAGTGGCGAGACCGCCGCGTTCTTCCGGGCAGAACGGAACCGCGATGCAGTCCTCCGCTGCGAGCGCTTCGACGAGGGGGGCGTCGAGGTTGGAAGCGCCGTCGTAGCGGCAGTTCATTCCCAGCAAGCAGGCGCTGACGAGGACGGGCTCGCGCTCCTCCGTCGGAGCTTGATCTTCGGCGTCGGTCACGGGGACAAGCTAGCAGCAGATGCGGACCGGGCGCGGATTTCCGACAAAAGTTCCGTTATCGATTGGCGATCGTGACGTCTGAAGGGACAGCCCGGCGAGAGGGCCGGATAGAATAGTTGGCGTGAATATCTACGCGGAGATCGTGCGCTTGCAGGAGCGCGGCGAGTCGTGCGCGCTCTGCACGATCGTGAAGACGAGTGGCTCGACGCCCGGCAAGGAGATGATGAAGATGCTCGTCCGCGCGGACGGGAGCTTCGCCGGAACCGTCGGCGGCGGGTGCCTCGAAGCCGAGGTGCTCGAGGCCGCTCTCGAGAGCATGCAGGACGAGCGCGCGCGTACGCTCGCCTTCTCACTCAACGAACGCGATTACCCGGACAGCGGACTCCTGTGTGGCGGAAAGGTGGAGGTCTTCGTGGAACCGATTGTTGAACCGACGTTGTATGTGCTCGGCGGTGGGCACATCTCGGGTGCGATAGCGAGAGTGGCCAGCTTGGCGGGATTTCGAGTGACGGTTGGAGATGATCGCGAGAGCTTCACCTCCGCGGAGAAGCACCCGGATGCCGATCGACTCGTCTGCGGCGAGTTCGCCGAGCAGGTCCGCGAGATGGCGCCCGCCGAGGGCGTCTTCGTGGTCGTGGTCACTCGCGGGCACCAAGGCGACGGCGATATTCTCCATGCCCTGTGGGAGAACGACTGCCGTCCTCGCTACCTGGGCATGATCGGGAGTCGCTCCAAGAAGGCCCAGGTCTTCGCCGACCTCGAGAAGCGCGGCGTCTCGACAGAATTCCTCGAGCAGGTTCGGACTCCCATGGGGCTCTCGATCGGGGCTCGGACCCACGAGGAGATCGCCGTGAGCGTGGTCGCCGAGCTAATTCAGGTTCGCCGCCTCGGAGGCTCGCAGTAGCAGCCCTCGGCCTTCACCGCTCACGGAATTGACAGTTCCGCGGGCTCGGTCCTACTCTCTTGCGCCCAATTTCAGACGGCACCCCTCTCCAGGCACGGTCGATTTCGGCCAACCCAGGTCTCCGCTGTCCCATCGCTGACCGTAACTCTCGAGTTGCGGGTGGATAGCGAGGACCCGGACAACAGGCACAAGAATGATCCCCTTCAAGACTCTCCACGTCGCGCCCCAGGGCCGCTCACGCTCCATAATTTCGGTTTGCTTGGCTGCGCTTGCTCTGACGAGCAGCGCCTCGGCCGATCGAATCGACCTCATCTCTGGTGAGCCGATCGAAGACTGCGTCATCGTGACCGAGACGATGAGCGAGGTGACCTACAAGGAATCCGACCGCGGCAAGAACAAGACGGTGCCCTCGGCCAACGTCCTCAGCATCGAGTACACGAGCGTACCCAACGATGTGCAGGCGGCCGATGTGGCGGTCAAGGACCAAGAGTTCGGCGTCGCGTTCGAGCTCTACGAGGGCTACCTGACGGAGCACCTGGAGGGTCGTCCCGAGCGCCGCAAGCTCTGGGCTCCGGCCTACGTCGCCCACCAGCTGGTCGGACTCAACGTCCTCGTCGGAGAGCGGGCCGACGCGATCAAGGCGGCAGACCTCTTGATCTCCAAGTTTCCCGACTCTCGCTATCTGCCCAATGCCTACATGACCAAGGCGACGGTGCAAGCCGAAGACGGAGACGCAGCTGGCGCGAAGGACACGCTCGAAAAGCTCGAGAAGCTGATCATCAAGCAAGACTTGCCGCAACGCTTCGGGCTCGAGTGCCGATTGTTCAAGATCCTGATAGATACCGGGCTCGTCGGCGACGCTCGCCGGAAAGAGCTGCGCGGCGTCGAGACGGATGCTGGGGGCGAGTTTCCGACGGTTCGCAACCGCGCGACGGTCGCGATCGGGGAGTCCTTTCTGATGGAAGCTTCGCAGGGTGACGGCGGTGCAAAGGCCCTCGGCGAAGCGCGCACTCACTTCGAGGACGTCATCAAGGACCCGTCGGCCGACGACGAGACAATCGCCGGAGCCTACACCGGACTGGGCGATTGCCTGTTTCAGGTCGCGGCAACGAGCAAGGACGAGGACGACATCCGTGAAGCCCTGATGACGAATATGCGGGTCGTTGTGCTCTATCGCGACGAGGTCCGCTACGCCCCCAAGGCGATGTTCTATGCCGGTCGCTGCTTCAACCTGAAGGGCGGGCCCGAAGACATCGAGCGAGCCAACAAGCTCTACAACCGGATCATTCGTAACCACGACGGGACGAAGTGGGCCGATGAAGCCCGGAGTTTCCGAAAGTAGTCGCGATTCCAGAGTTCAGCCAAGCGGGCGGCGAATCCAGCGGGATTCGCCGCCCGCTTGCGTTGGTACTCGCCGCTCCCGCTCCAGCTGGCGCCAGCTCGCCGAAGAAGCGGAGCTCTTCCGCATCCCGTTCCAGAATTCCCCGGACTCGCTCTGAGTAGCGCGAGGCGCGCTCTTCGACAATCGCGAGGTCGGGAGACGGTCTCGCCCCGCTCCAGTCTGCTCTCCGTGCACGGCGACGACCGCCGTGCTTTGCACAGAAGAGGAGCGGCGGAGCATGACGAACAATGCGGTTTCGTGTGGTGAAGAGGCGTGGGTGGGGCTGGAAGAGCAGCGCACCAACCTGGTGCGATTCCTGAGGCGACGGTGTCGGGACTCCAACGAGGTGGAGGACATCGTTCAGGAGACGCTCCTGCGCGCGGCGCGCTATCGCAGGCGACTCGAGCGCCCCGAGCGGCTGCGCGCGTGGATCTCGAGCATCGCGGCGAACGTGCTCGCGGACCGGGCGCGGAAAGAGAGCCGCATGCAACGGCACCTGGGGGATGAGCACCTGCTCGACGCGCTGCCGGCCCGTGACTCGCGCGAGTGCGTTCTTAACGAGGAGGACGACGTGCGCTGCGGAAACTGGAGAGTAGACCGCGAGAAGGCCTTGAGGTGCCTCTCGAGCGAACTCCACGGGCTGGACCAGGACGACCGGGAGCTCTTGCTCAGCTTCTATGGTGGAGACGGAGGTTGTCGCGAGGTCGCGACCGAGTACGGAGTGACGCCGAGCGTCGTGAAGGTGCGACTCTTCCGAGCGCGCAATCGTTTACTGCGCGCGCTGGCACGCAGGTTCGCTCTGGTCGAGCAGCTGCCCGCGGCTCATCCGTGCTGATGGACGCGTGGTCTGGCAAGCCGTTAGGAACACGATCGCGTCGCCTTGCGATCTGCGCAGCGCTGGTGGTCTCGGTGCTGGTTGGCTCCCTGCGTACAACAGACGAGCACGGTTCGTCGCCTGCGAGGGAGCGCCTGAATGGAGTCCTTGCCGAGCGGGCCGTAGCTTCCCGTGCGACCGGCGTGAAGCGTGGCGAAGCTCGCAGGAGGATCGCGGACAGGCTTGAAAGTCTGGCGCGAGAGGTCGATTCTCCAGCCGCTCTGCGCGCAGAGGCGGCCTTTCGAGCTGGCGAGATCCACAGGGCGGACGGCGCCGGGGAGAGCGCGCTGATCTGCTTCGGACTCGCGCGCGAGCTCGGTCTCGAAACGACCTTTCGCACGCGCGCAATGCTCGAGATCGGTCACCTGTATCGCCGCGCCGAGCACTGGTCGTTCGCGCTCGACGCCTACTTCGCCTTGTCGCACGACCAGAACGCGCGTCGGGTCGAGCGCGATGCAGCTCTGTACTGGTCGGGCGTGATTTGGTGCGAGCGCGGTGAGCTGAACGCCGCAAGACGCGCATGGCGGCAGGTCGCGCGATTCGCGGAACGGCAACTCGATCGCGTGCGTGCGTACGACCAGTGGTCACTGCTCGAGTTCAATTGTGGGAATTTGCAGGCAGCACGTGACGTTTTGGCAGCCTGCGACACGCAACTGAATCCAATCGCCGGTGAATACACCGCTGTGGGTGCGTCTCTACGTCGTGCACTCGCGCGAATGCGCTCTCGACGCGCGATTGCAACTCCAACCGGTGACAGTAGTAGCGTTGACGCGCGCGTGCAGGGCGGTAGGTCGGCTCGCGCGCACGATTAATCTTCGCACGCGTTCCGTGCGCGAGTTCGTGCGCGCTCAAGCTCCGTCGAATGCGCGTCGATACTTTTTGCGGCCGACCAAGTGCAGCCAAAGCGCGATTTTCTCGGTAAGCATTTGCTTGACAGGGACCGCGAACTTTTGGCATTCGGGGGCTTGCAAGTTGTTCATCGGAGACACAGTTCATTCTATCGACCAAGTGTTTTGGTCATGTCTTCGGTGCGGCTTGCACGGACGGTTACTGTTACGACATCACGAGCGGTTCGCTTTCGGGCGAGCCGCTTCGTCCGTTCCAGGGCGTAGCGTGATTTCGAAATTGGCCGCTAGGGCCGAATAGCGCCCGAATTCAGCGCCTTGCGGTCGACGCTCTCAGCCGCAAGCCAAGGAGCCTCACGGATGAATGTGTCGATGAAGTTTGGGCGTGACGTGCTGGAACTACAGCTGCCCGATCAGCATTTTGCTCGTCACATCCGCTTCGCCGAGCAGTCGACGGGAGAACGGTCCGCGAGCGACTGGGTGCAGAAATCGGTCGAAGAACTGCGAAGTTCAGGATTTTTTTCAGCGGCAAGAGACCGTGTCGTCGGCCTGCTCCTGGCGGACTCGACTCGCGAGAGAACCTTCGAAGGGTATTTGCCCACGCTGCAAGCCGCTGCGGAGACTGCAGAAGAGCTGCGAGTATTCGTCTGCACCGGTACACACGACCCGGAGAGCGCGGAGAATGCCGAACTCGGCGAGACCTTGCGCGAACGACTGCGGCAACTCTCGATAACAGCAACGGTTACGGTTCACGACGCGCGGTCAACCGATCACGTGCACGTCGCGACGACGACGCATGGCACGCCAGTTGAATTTCACGAGGCGGCGCTGGAGTGCGAGACCTTCCTCGTTCTCGCCAACATGAAGGTTCATTACTTCGCGGGCTATTCCAATCCCGTGAAGTACTACCTGCCCGGTCTGTGCTCCCTCGAGACGGCGCGGAGCAACCACTCGCTGACCTTCGACGAGCGTTCTACCTTCGGTCAGCACCCGTGGCACCCGAACCCGGAGTGTCGCGATAACCCACTCGCGGAGGACATGGTCGATGGCTTCGAGCTGTTGATCGGAGCTCGCGAGCACTTCGCTCTCGCCGTCGTCGGCAGCATCGAGAGTCCGCTCTGGTGTGGCGGCGGAAGGACGGAAGATGTTGCGGGGGAGGCGATGGAGGTCATCGATCGCGTCTCGCGACTCGAGGTCGAACCCAGTCGCTTCCTGGTCGTCTCTCCGGGCGGGCATCCCCACGATGAGAGCCTCTACACCGCCCAGCGAGCGCTCGAGCTCACTCGCGCTGCCGTCGAGAGTGGTGGCGAGGTCTTGTTCCTGGCGGCCTGTCCGAATGGAGTCGGTTCGGAAGCCGCACGGCGCAACTTCTTCGATCCGCTCACGCGAGACCTGACCGAGGTCTGCCGCAAGCCCGAGGGCGCGTACGTGATGTACTCGCACAAGGCCTACAAGTTCGGGCTGTACCTCACCGGTCTGGACCGAGTCCATGCGCTGAGCGAGCTACCGGCGGACGAGCTGGCGAGTATTCACCTCGCGCCGGCGAGCTCGGCCCAAGCCGTGCTCGACGACTGGATTCGAAGAGCGGGCCCGAACGATCTGGTGACCTTCATCGACGACGCCTCGAAATTCGCGCTCTGCAGCAAGGCTTGAACGAAGCGAGGGCCGCCGAAGCAGCCCTCTCTCGAAGTTCGCGTGCAACCGTCAGGTGCCGCGGCCACTGAGCTCTCTCAGGTGCCGATGCCGTAGTACGTGAAGCCCAGGCTCTCGAGCGTCTTGCGCGGGTAGATGTTGCGTCCGTCGAAGACGACGGGAGCTTTGAGTCTCGTCTTGAGGACGTCGAAGTCCGGGCGACGGAACTCGTTCCACTCGGTGACCAAGATCAGCGCGTCGGCATTCTCGAGCGCCGCGATCGGGCCCTCGGAGTACTCGATGCGATCTCCCAGGTGGTGCGAGCGTGACTCGTTCATCGCTTCGGGATCGAAGGCGGTGACGGTTGCGCCGGCAGCGAGCAGTGCTTCGATGACGACCACGGCCGGCGCCTCGCGCATGTCATCCGTATTCGGCTTGAAGGCCAGGCCCCAGACGGCGAAGTGCTTGCCCTTCAGGTCGTTCTGGTAGTGCTCGGAGACCATCTCGAAGAGGAGGCGCTTCTGGCTCTCGTTCACGTCCTCGACGGCGTGGAGCATCTTGAACTCATAGCCGTTGTCCTCCGAGGTCTTCATGATCGCCTTGACGTCCTTGGGGAAGCATGAGCCTCCGTAGCCGAGGCCGGCGAAGAGGAAGCGCGAACCGATTCGAGCGTCGGAACCGATGCCCTTGCGGACCATGTCGATCTTGGCCCCGACTCGCGTGCAGATGTTCGCGATCTCGTTCATGAACGAGATCCGCGTGGCCAGCATGGCGTTCGCGGCGTACTTGGTCAGCTCGGCCGAGGGCACATCCATGTGGATGATCGGGTTGCCGGTACGGACGAAGGGCTCGTAGAGCTCGTCCATCGTGTCGGCCGCTCGCTGGCTCGAAGAACCGATCACGACGCGATCGGGCTTGAGGAAGTCGTCGATCGCCGCGCCCTCTTTGAGGAACTCGGGATTCGAGACGACGTCGAACTCACAGTCGGTCACGGAGCGAATGGCCTCGTGCACCTTGGCGGCGGTTCCAACGGGGACGGTCGACTTGTCGACCACCACGGTGTACTGCTTCATGTTCTCGCCGACAGAGCGAGCGGCGGCCAGGACGTACTTCAGGTCGGCGCTTCCGTCTTCGCCCGGGGGCGTACCAACGGCAATGAAGACCACCTGGGCGGTGGGGACGGCAGTAGCGATGTCCGACGTGAAGTGGAGTCGGCCGTCGCGCACGTTGCGCTTCAGGAGCTCTTCAAGACCCGGCTCGTAGATCGGCACGATGCCGTCCTTGAGGTTCTGGATCTTGTTTTCGTCGATGTCGATGCAGGTGACATCGTTGCCGCTCTCGGCGAAACAGGTACCTGCGACTAGCCCGACGTAGCCGGTGCCGACAATGGCGATGCGCATGGAATTGAGGTCGTGGGGGAACTGGGGGGAGCTGTCAGGGCGAGGGGCCGCCGACGGTGCTCATGTTTGTAAAGGAGGGCGGCAGCTCAGAGAAGCTGCCGTGGGGGGCCCCGGCTGCCTCGATTGGAGCGAGGCAACCGCGCCGCCGAAACCTTCTTTCGGCAACCCGGACCCTGGCAGTGGAGCCAAAGGGGCTGGGAGGATACCTTGTCCGGCCAAAGCGGGGAGAGCTTCTCTCCGGCAACTAGGGCGATTAACTCAGCTGGCTAGAGTGCTTCCTTTACACGGAAGAAGTCGGGGGTTCGAATCCCTCATCGCCTACCAGCTCCCAATGGGCGGGCCAGCTAGCGCCCCCTGAGCTTCTGGTGGACCGCGCGGAAGGGCTCGCCGATCGCGAGGTGGAAGACACTTCCGGGCGGGGAGCCTAGCGGGGAGCGCCGTCGGGTGCCCGCTCGGGAGGTTGCGCGGGCTCGACGAGGTAGGCTCGGTGGCCCTTTTCCAGGCGAGTCACGATCAGCGTCCCGCGCCCCGGACCCTTCCCGCGAAACTCGCGGGCCAGCTCGGCGGCGGAGCGCGGATGGCCCCGCTTCTTGACGGTTACTTCGCCCAGATCGTGCCGACGGAGGAGCGCGCGAACACGCCGCCGGTCCGCGGCCTCGCTGTCGATGACCCGCCAGCTCTTGAGCCACGGACTGGCCTCGGGCCGGGTGACCGAGCCCAGGTAGGCGATCGAAGGGCCGATGGGACTGAGCTCTCGCTCCCGTGCGAATCTCGTCAGGAGTCGGGAGCGAATCAGCGTTGGATCGGGCTCGGAGATCCAGGCAACTTCGAGTGCATCCGCACGCGAGAGGTGAAAGTCCTCGACCGGCTCACCCGAGTAGTGAGCGGGCGGACGTCCTCTACGAAGTGCCTGGATCTCGCGCTTACTCTCCGATTCGGAGAGTAAGCCGGTCCAGAGTGTGACTTCCACGAGCTCACCATCGGCACTCGTCCACTGCCAGGAGTGTCGGAGATTGCCCGGGAGGTTCACGAGCTCATCGGTGTCGAGCGCGGGTGCGAGTTTGAAGCACGCGCCGCGAACGGTTGACGCTAGCTGAAGACAACGCGAGAGCGTTGGCGACCATTGCTCCGGGTTCAGGAGGCGCATGTTGTCCGCTCGTCGGTCGGGATCGATGAAGAGCGCGTCCGTCCTTGCGGGCGGGTGAGCTGCGTCCGCGATCACGACTCGCGGCGAGAATCCCAGGCGTTCGAGATTTTTCCTGACGCAGGCCGCGTGCAGTGGATCGAGATCCGAAGAAAGAAGTCGCAAATTTTGGGAGGCGAGCGCGAGGCTGTCGGAACCGATGCCGGCGGTTGCATCGAGCACGCTCGCAGCGGGCATGCGACAGGCAATTCTCTCTGCTCTGGCCTCGGCAACACAGGTTCTGGTTGCTTGCTCGAGGCCTTTCGAAGTTAAAATTAGCTTTGAGGCCTGCGCCAGGCGCCCGTGCGCGCGACGGCGAAGGTCGCGTTGTTGGAGCGCCATTCGTGCCACCTCGGACGAGAGCACGCGTCCGAGTTGCTCCAATGCTTCGAGTGCGCCAGCGTCGTGACGCAGGTGATCGAGAGCTTCCTCCCATTCATCATCTTTCGATTTTGAGTGTTTTCCCATAGATTCGGAGCCGGAAGGAGGAGTTGCTCGCGAGGAGTGTGACGTGCCAACCATAGTCTCTCAGCCAGATGCAAGCAGGCAAATGAGACCAACGCCAAGCGGCGTTGCGGTTGAGGTTCACTCCCAATGGCCCCCGGGCCCAGCTCCACTGGATGGCGGCGTAGGTGTTGTGCTTCTCTCGACGAACGTCTTCGCTCGTTGTGATCGGCGCAATCTATTCACAGTTTCATTTGGGGGGAAATGAATGGGCCGAATACTTGTCATCGAGGATGAACCAGGAACACAACAGCTGCTTAGGAGCCGACTGAGAGATCTCGGGCACGACGTCACCATCAAGGTGACCGGAGCGCTCGGTATCGCTGAAGCCAAGGCGAGCACCTTCGATCTGTTCCTCATCGACATGCACTTGGGAGAGGGCGTCGATGGAATCGAGGTCTGCCGACGGATGAAGCGGGACCCGGAGACTTGCAATGTCCCGGTCGTGCTCCTGAGTGGAAAGGTCCGCAGCTCGGCCGATCTACACCGCGGCTACGAGGCGGGCTGCGAGTCGTTCATGGTGAAGGACGACATGTCGCTCGTCGACGATGTGATTCGCGCCATGCTTCGAATCAAGCTGCTGGGTGATGAGCTCTCCACGCAGATGGGCTTGATGCACCAGCGCAACGAGCACCTGCAGAAGGCGCTGAGGGACAAGGCCAGACTCGAGGACCAGCTTGCACGGAGCTCCGATGATTTTCAGGTCGGACACGACGGTGGAGACCTTCCCGTCGGCCTGTTGCTTGTCGATTCCGAGGGAATCGTTCAGTACGCGGACCGCGGCGCTCGCGAGATCTTCGCCAAGCGCATCGAAGGCCGGAACCTGGGCAACCTCGCGCCCGGTACGAGGCTGGAGGCGTTCGTTCGAGATGCCTCGACCGTTGCGCGCACAGGCTTTCGGTTCAGCGTGGCCGCTCGGGGAAGTCGACCCTCGCAGAAACTCATCGCCAGCGTCTTGCCTCTCGTGCCGACGGTCGTTGGCGATGGCACCGACATCCGCGCGCTGTTCCTTCACGACGAGCACCAGCACTCCATCGAGAGTGACATGCTCCAAGTCGCTGCGCGGGGGATGATGCTCGAGGAGAGCGCGGACCTCCACGAGATCGCCAGGCGCGAGCACCAGCCGAATCGCTTGATCGGCAGCTCTCCGATCGTGGCCTCGCTGCGCGAGCGGGTTCAATCGCTGGCCAATGACCACAGCCCGGTCTTGATCTCGGGTGAAGTCGGTGCGGGTAAGCGCCACCTGGCCCGTGTCCTGCACTATTCCAGCAACCGCACGGGAGCTTTCGTACCCGTGTGCTACGAAGCGCTGGGCCGCGACCGTCTCGAGGCTGCGCTCTTCGGCTCCGAGGACCACGCTGCCCTGATCCTGCAGGCTTCGGGAGGAACCCTCTTCCTCGAAGGCCTCCAGAAGTTCAACCAGGACCTGCAGGCGCGTCTGGTGGAAGTCCTGGAGAAGCAGGTTCTCATCGACCCGGCCACTCAGAAGTCGCGACAGATCAGCCTCCGGTTGGTCGCTTCGACTCGCGGCTCCGTCGACTCCGGCGGGTTCCTCCCAGAGCTGCGCTCGCTCTTCGCCAAGAGCGTCGAGCTGCCGCCGCTCCGTGACCGCATCGAGGACATTCCGCTCCTGTCGAGCGCCTTCTTGCACCGGCACCAGGTCGGTTCGACGACAGCCAACTTCACCGATGACGCGTGGCTGGCGCTCGAGAGCTACGAGTGGCCGGGAAATATTGCCGAGCTGAACAGTGTCGTTCGAACGGCCTGCGTGAACGCCGGTCAGAACCCGCTGATCGAAGTCAGTGCTCTGCCAGCACCGCTGCCCGGCTTGCACCAGCGGCTCGTCGAGCGAGGCGAATTTACTCCGACAGCTCGACCGTCGAACTCGATACCGGGAACGCACCAAGCCGTGGAGGACGATGATGTCCTCGACGAGACGCGCGGCTTCCTGGAGGAAGTGATCGCCTCCCTGCCCGAAGGGGCCGACGGCGAAGACACGGTGAGCTTCGAGTTCTTCGAGAAGTGGGCGCTGAAGCTAGCGCTCTCGCGCTCGGAGGGCGATCGCCTGAAAGCGGCCGAGCTGTTGAGCGTCGGCAAGAGCACGCTCTACAGAAAGCTGCACAAGTACGAGCTTCACTAGAGCTCGAGTCGCGCTTCGGATCCGACCCTGGAGAGGGCGAAGGTCTTCTCCGTTCCCGGGTTTCGAAGCGCGGCGACGATCTCAACGGCATTCACTCGGCTCGGAATCTTCGCGCGAATCAGGTCGAGAGAGCGTGTGCCGGACTGGAACAGGAGGAGGTCCGGACGAGCGAGGATGTCCTTGGTTCGCGTAAGCGTACCGGTCGGGCGGAGATACCACTCCTCGCCCTTCGCATCGATCACGATGACTTCGAGGTCGGCGAGCAGGGCGTAGCCCCGGTGCTGAACGGAGACACGGATCTCTCCATTCTCCAGCTTCTCGAGAGAGAGAACGGGATCGAGCTCCGTATCTAGACGCCGCAGCAGGAAGAACGGAGCCAGGCGGCCGAGGACCGCGTCGCCGCCGTGTTTGCGAAGCGGGATGGTCACTAGCCGGTACTGAGAGAGATCCTCGATGACCTTTTGCCGGCGTTCGGGTGTGTCGCCGACGATGTCCCAGGTCTCCAGCCACTGGCTCAACATCCGACGAGCGGAGGGCAGTCTCTCGAAGTGCTCGTGGCTGAGCAGGAGGTGATCGGGGCTGTCTTTGAGTTGGAGCGAGAGGTCGACCTTCGTCTCGCCCGACCAAGGCAGGAGCCGCGTTTTGCCGGGAGCGACGGAGGTTCGACCGAGAAGATCGAAGACCTCGCGGCGCGAGTGATAGCCGATCGAACCGGGCCAAGGGGTGACCAGATTGAACCTCTCGTCGAGCTCTTTGCGAAGGAAGAAGCCAATGTCGCGCAGACGCGCGCTCTGGCGAATCGCGATTCGTCCGGAGTCCCGTCCGTGGATGTGGCGGTAGGCCGACTTGACCCTCGGTGATGCCTCCATGGCCGCGAAGTGTGCCTCGGCAATCTCGAGCGTGCCGAGGTTGCCGGGCTTCTTGCTTACCATTGCACTGAGGAAGAGTGCGAGCAGGAAGGCGGTCCAAGTCAACGGAGCGAAGCCGGTGCGCTCACTGTCCATCGCCGCCGTCATGGCTTCCTGAATCGTGACGAACATGATCGGAAGGATGGGTGCGATTGCCAACCAGAACGGCGCGCCGCTGCCGCCGGACCACGCGGTGATGGCCAACCAAAGGACGACGAGTGCAAGGCCGCGTGCTCCCATGCCTCTCAATTTGCCGACCATGAGACTCAGGACAGGGAAGACGATCAGCAGCGCACTACCGCTCTTGAGCAGAAAGTCGCCGAGATAGCTCGTTCCCAGCGAGAAGCGTTCGCCGTCGAACACCCTCATCGCGGCCATCGTGGGGGACAGCCACTCGCCCGTCATGGAGTGACGCATCAGGGCGATCGCTGCCAGGGCAACGGCGGTCGGAACGATCGCCAGGTTGAGTGAGCGCGAGTCGTCTTGCGGTTGTCTCAGCTCTCGAGCCAGGCCCATCAACCAGAGCCCGACCGCGAACAGCGCGCCTTCTGGCCGAGCGACCGCCGCCACGCACAGACTCACCGCGAGCACCCTCGGGCGTCGGCGTTCGAGGCTCAGGAAGCTGAGCGTCATCGCCAGGCCCAGCGTCGCAAGCTCGGTTCCCGAAGTGGCGGCCGAAGCGAACACACCGCTGAAGACGAGCAAGAAGGGCGCGATGATTCCCGCCAGGCGATCGCGGCTGAATCGCGAGACGACGATGGTCGTGAAGAACGCGCAGACGAGACCGACGAGCTGACAGAAGCGAGAAGGATCGCGATAGAGCCGTTCGGGCAGCCAGGAGACGAGGATCCAGAGCGGAGAGGGATACGCGTCGAAGGAGGGAGAGCCGCTGTTCCACGAGGCGATTCCGTCGCGGAACAGCTGTCGAGCCACGCGAAAAGCGACGTGTGCCTCGTCGAGTGCTCCCGCGAATCCGCCTGTATCGGTCTGGTGGATGGCGAGAGCGTGCGCGAGAAGAATTCCCAGCGCCAAAAGGAGGGACGTGGTCCGGTTCATGGGGGGCTCAAGGTAGCAAGCGGGAGTCGGCGGGTCTGCGCGCAAGCCCACCTCTCTCCCTGAACCCTTGTGTCGGCATCACTCGGGCAGTACCTAAGTGCTGATGAACGTTCCCAGCGAGAGCTATCAGCAGCGACACGCTCGAGTTCTCGCGTTCATGGTCCCCGCCATCTGCCACCGCCTCAACAACGCGGTGGCCGTGACCTCCGGAATGGTCGAGCTCGCGCTCTTGAATCCAGGGTCGGATCAGCGATCCGACAACCTCGAGCTCGCCTTCGAGCAGTCGAGAGCGTCGGCCAAACAGCTGCGGCGCCTCGGCTCCTTCGCCCACAACACTCCCGTCGCGCTCGCCTGGGAGAATGTCGTCCAAGCGCTCGAGGATGCGGCCGACCTCCTGGCACCGATCTGCCAAGTCTCGTCGACCGACTTCGACAACCGAGTGGCCGGCGGGACAATCCCGGCTCGCACGGATCGGCGGCGCCTGATGCAGCTCCTTTTGTTGCTCGCCTGTAGCCCGCTCGCTCCCGACGGAACGAGCGACAATGGCGATCCCCAGCCGATCCCCAAGCTGCGTCTCGGGATCGAAGCTCATCCCAACGGAGCTGTGGTTCGCCTCTCCTACATCGGCGGCGATCGTGAGCTCGCTGCCGCGACGGCCGACCTCCTGGCTCCGTCGGCGTCCGAGATCGACGCCGAGCTCTCCACCCGAACGCTCGGTTCGGGCACATGCCATCGACTGCGCCTGGGCGGTTCGGACTAGTCGATGTCGATGCGTTCCGCGCCGGCGAGCGCCTGATGGATCAGCTCGTCCAGCTCGTAGCCTTCTTCGGCGGCCTCACACTCCTCCAGCTTGCCGCGAATGATCGGGCGGCTGGGCATGAAGACCGTGCAGCAGTCCGGTTCGGGAATGATCGAGAGCTCGAAGGTGCCGATCTTGTGCGCGATGTCGATGGTCTCTTGCTTGTCGAAACCGATCAGCGGCTGCATCACCGGAGTGCTCGTCGCCGCGCCGATGCAGGTCAGGTTCTCCATCGTCTGGCTGGCCACTTGCCCGAGGCTCTCACCGGTGATCAGACAGCCAGCCTTCTCACGCCGCGCAATGCGTGCCGCGAGCTTCTGCATCTGACGGCGGTACAAGACCGTGCGATAGCTCTCGGGTGCATGGTCGCGAATCGCCATCTGGATGTTGGTGAACGGCACGCTGTACAGCCGACTCTTGGGCTGAAAGCGGCTCAAGCTGCGCACGAGCTGCTCGATCTTGCGCTTGCTCGAGTCGCCGATGAAAGGCGCGGAGTGGAACGACACGTAGATCACGCGGCAACCGCGCTTCATCATCATCCACGCTGCGACGGGTGAGTCGATTCCACCGGACAAGAGGCAGATTCCGCGTCCGAGAGTTCCGACCGGGAGACCGCCGGAGCCCGGCAAGCGCGTGGCGAAGACGTACGCGGCCTCTTCACGAACCTCGATACCGAGCTGGAGCTCGGCGTTCTTCAGGTCGATGTCGATGCGGTCTTCGATCGACGGCAGGAGCGCTTCGGCAACCGCGACGTTGATGTCTTGCGAGGTTAGATGAAAGCGCTTGTCCGCTCTACGCGCTGCGACTCGAAACTTGATGCGCTGCGTCGTCGGATACGCCTCCATCGCGCGCGCGAGCTCCTCGCCAGCTACCTTCGTAATGGACTCGATCGAGCGCTCGGCTGCGTAGGCCGGTGAGACGGACGCGATGCCGAACACATCTTGGAGCCTTCGAGCAACTCGCTCCATGCGACGCTCGGGTCGCACGACCATGCGCCCACGCGTCTTGATCACCGTGCTGGGAGCAATCTCGTTGGCGGCCTTGCTGATGTTGCGGCGCAGCGCGTTCTCGAACTCGAAGCGGTTCTTGCCCTTGATCGCGAGCTCTCCGTAGCGAACGAGCACCAGGCCGGGGTTGGTTTCCATGGTCGTCACGCGGCTCAGAGTGTGCTTAGCTCGCCGGCCAACGCTTGCAGTACTTCGAGTGCCGCGTCGACTTCGCTCACCTGGCTCTCGCGCGAGAAGGAGAAGCGCAAGACCTGGCGTGCTTCTTCTGCGGAGAGTCCGAGTGCAAGCAGTGCGGGGCTCGCTTCGTTCTTGTGGGCCTGGCAAGCGCTGCCGACACTGACCAAGATGCCGCGCTCTTCGAGATGATGCAGGTAGACCTCCGCAGGCGGTCCTCCGACCAGTACGGCAGCGATCGAGCCGAGGGTCTCCTTGGAGCCACCCGGAGTGAGGACACGCATACCATCGATCTCGGCCAGTCCATCGGCGAGGCGCTGCTTGAGGCTAGACAGGTGAGCGCGTGTCGTTACGAGCGCTTCGTCCGCCAGCTGAACAGCCTCACCGAAGCCGGCGATCCCCGCCACGTTCTCCGTTCCCGACCGAACCGCGCCTTCCTGTCCGCCGCCGAAGACCAGCGGTCGAATCGGAAGCTCGCTGGCCAGCACGAGTGCACCCGTGCCCTTGGGGCCGTGAACCTTGTGCGCGGAGATCGAGACCGAGTCGACGCCCAACTCGACGATGTCCACCTCCAGTTTGCCGAGCGCTTGCACGGCATCGGTGTGGATGTGAGCGTGCGGTGCGATGCGTCGAACACCGGCAGCGACTCGTGCCACGGGATAGATCGAGCCGTGCTCATTGCTCGCGAGCATCAGCGAGACCAGCACGGTGTCTTCGCGCACACTGGCGAGGAAGGCATCGATGTCGAAGGCGCCGTCGGAACCGAGCTGGCCGACTTCAACGTCGAAGCCCTCGTCGATCAGAGCGAGGGCTGGGTCGCGCACAGAAGGATGCTCCGCGGGTCCGACGAGGATGTGGACGCCGTGCTGTCTGCGCGCGCGAGCCGACCCGAGCACGGCCAGATTGTTGGCCTCCGTCCCGCCGGAGGTGAACACAACGCGCTCCGCCTTCGCGCCGAGCGCATGAGCGACCTGCTCGCGCGAATGGTCGATGGCCGTACGCGCCTTGACGCCGAAGCTGTGTCGCGACGACGGATTGCCCCAATCGGCTACGAGCCAGGGGAGCATGCGCTCGCGCACTTCACTCGCAACCGGTGTTGTGGCCGCGTTGTCCAAATAGATCGGTCTCGCGGAGCTGGCTTCTCGTGCTGCACTCATAATCGGACGGAGAGAATAGCGTCCAGATCGAGCGGACTACTCGGAGAGTTCGATCTCCCCGAAATCGACCTTCACGCGGGTCTTGGGAGCGATCGTGACGAACTCCTTCTGCCGCAGCCCGCCGGCTCGGACCTCCACGATGTACTGGCCGCGCGGGAGGTCCACGATGCGGAAGTAACCGGCCTCGTCGGTCACGACGGGCTCCCAGACCTGGCCGGGATGCTCGGCATTCCAGAGCAAGACCTGCGCTCCGACCAGGGGCGCTGCGCCACCGGCCAAGCGCAAGGTGCCCTCCAACTCTCCACTGTCGAGGACCAGGTTCAGGTCCGGCGCCGAGGCCACGTGCTCGTAGTCCAGTGCCACCAGTCGCGGCCAGGTTCCGCCCTTGGCCCAGCCCGGGAGGACGTAGGCGCGATAGTTTCCGAGCGCGAGGTCGGCGATCGCAAACACACCACCGTTGCCGAGCGGCACGCGCCGAAGGACGGCGACCGAGAGTGCGGGATTCTCGTCGGTGGGTTGGAGGATCAGCTGGCAGTCATCGACAGGAGTGCCGATCGGGGAAGTCACACGACCGAACAGCGCACTGCGTCGACTCTCGGGCAAGCTCCCCGGCGAGGTGTACTCGCGCGCGAGACTCCAGGTGACGGGCTCGCAGGGCAGAGTGACGTCGAACCGCGCGGGCGGCGTGTTCAGCTGCACGAGCGTAACGCGGACCTCGCCCTCGAACAGTCCATCGAGCTCGAACTTCCCGTCCGCGTCCGTGTAAATCCAGTGCGGCTCTTCGCGCTGGGTGAACTCGACGAGCACTTGGCTGGCGGGTGCTCCGGATGCGTCGAGGACCGTTCCAGCGAGCATCAGCTCGCCGCGCGGAATCTCGAGCGGATTCAGCTCGACCTCTTCCGTGGGCACGAAGACCGGCAGCTCGGAGCGGGAGGGTCGAGAGTGCTCGATGATGAAGAAGACCAGGAGCGTGCCGAACACGAGGATCGGAAACCGCCGCCGGAAGCGCTGAAAGTTCGAGCGGCCGCTCTTTTTCATCTTCGCGAGGGGCGGCTGCTCGACCGGAACCGGCTCCGGCTTATCAGGACTCACGACAAGAACTCCTGGCAGGCCTCGAGGAGCTCTTCGCGGAGATCCGCACAGGGCACGAACTCCGAGCAGTCGAGGGCATCGATCGAGGGAACGAAGTCTCCCAATCCGCGGGAGCCGGTCCGGTAGTAGGCGACCAACATGACCCCCATGTGGAGCCGATCGCAGAGTCGGGCGAAGCGGGCTTCACGCGTCTCCTGGGAGGCATACTCCTGGAAACGAGTGTGGGCCAGGTCGGAGAGGGGTGGGAGCAGGATCCGCGCCGCCGCCTGCTCGGCTTCTCGCTTGGCCCCGTCGGGCAGGAGCTCGGAGCCCGGCCGGGGAAGATCGGAGAGCATCGCTTCGGGGACATCGTGGACCAGAGTGAGGGCCACCGCCCGATCGACGTCGATGGGCGGGTCCACTCTCGGACCGAGCGCGAGAGCCACGAGGCCGACGCCGTGCGAGTGAGCGGCCACCGACTCGACCTTCGTTATGCCAGCCATCGTCCAGCCGATTCTCGGAAGTCGTCCCAGGGGAACCGTTGCCGAGAGGGCGTCGAGGAGAGACGTGGAGGGCATGGATCGTGAGCGGGGTAGTCGTCGAGGTCTGACGCTAGTGAAGTTCGCTCCTATAAAAGGAGACAAAAAACCAGGTGAATTGCGACGTGTAGGTGCCGCTTCTATACTCTTCGCCTCGAATCCGGGGAAGCGCTTCCCTAGAATGCCGACGATCCCATGCTCCTCCGCCTACGCGCTTCGCTTTCCGATTCGGAAAGACACTCTATCCTCAAGCTCTGCAAGGACTTGGGGTATTCGCCCAAGTTCCTGGGGCGAGCGGAGAGTCTGCTGGAGCTCGAAGGACCAGGCCGGCCGGAGGATCGCTCCAAATTCGAAGACCACACCTGTGTCGCGCAGGTCATCGAAACCTCGGACAGCTGTGAGCTGACCGCGCGCCCCAAGAACGGCGAAGACACGGTCGTCTCCGTGGGCAGTGCACGCTTCGGTGGAGGCTGGGCCTCGCTGATCGCCGGGCCCTGCGCCGTCGAGAACATCGAGCGCCTGTTGACGATCGCGGGCTCGGTCCGCGACTCCGGCGCAACGATCTTGAGGGGTGGAGCCTACAAGCCGCGCACCTCTCCCTATTCCTTCCGGGGGCTCGGCAAAGATGCTCTCGATTACCTCGCGCGCGCCCGCTCGGAGACCGGCCTCCCGATCGTCAGCGAAGTGCTCGACCCGCGCGACGTCGAAGTGGTGGCCGAGCGCGTGGACATGTTCCAGATCGGTTCGCGCAACATGGCGAACGCGGCGCTGCTCGATGAGGTCGGCAGAACGAGCAAGCCGGTCCTCTTGAAGCGCGGCATGGCGGCGACGGTTCGCGAGTTCTTGCTCGCTGCGGAGTACGTCCTCGCGGCGGGGAACCCGAACGTGATTCTGTGCGAGCGCGGCGTGCGAGGTTTCGACAGCGTGACTCGCAACCTGCTGGATGTCGGCGCGATCGCCTACCTGAAGGCGCACACGCACCTGCCCGTGATCGCGGACCCCTCTCACGCTTCCGGGCGCGCCGACCTGGTCTCGGCCATCGCCCGCGCGGGCATCGCCGCTGGCGCGGATGGCTTGATCATCGAAGTTCACAACGCGCCGGAAGAAGCGCGATCGGACGGGCCTCAAGCTCTCGCCCTCCAAGAGTTCGAACAGCTGGCCGAGGACGTGCGAGCGCTCCTGGCCATGGACGGACGTCGCTTGGCTGGAGACTCCGGACCGGCGTCGCAGCGCAACGGCGCCGCGGGCTCCGACTCCGCAAGTCGCGATGGCGCTCGATCAGACACTCTCGAAGCAACACCTGGACTTTGAACACCATGCGTAAGCCCTATCTGGCGGGTAACTGGAAGTTGAACCTCAACCTGGCGAGCTCGCTCGAGTTGGTTGGAAAGCTCCGCGAACGAGTTGGACAGCGTGAGGACGTCGACGTCGCCGTCGCACCGTCCTACGTCTACCTGCCGGCCGTGATCGAAGCTCTCCAGGGCTCGCCGATTCGCGTCGGCGCACAGAACATGGCCGACCACGTCTCGGGCGCGTTCACCGGCGAGGTCGCCGGGACGATGCTTCGCGACATCGGCTGCGACTTCGTGATCCTCGGTCACTCCGAGCGCCGCGCCGTCTACGGCGAGACGGACTCGATGATCAACACCAAGGTCAAGCTCGCGCTCGACGTCGGCCTGGACGTGATCCTGTGTGCAGGCGAGACGCTCGACGAGCGCCAAGCCGGCAACACCGAGAAGGTCGTCAACCGCCACCTCACCGAAGGCCTGGCGGGAATCGACGCCTCGATGTCCTCTCGCGTCACGATCGCCTACGAGCCGGTCTGGGCCATTGGCACCGGACAGGTCGCCACGCCCGAGCAGGCCGGAGAAGTCCACACGTACCTGCGAGGCGTTCTCGAGGGTCTCTGGGGCGATGCCGCTGCAGAAACCATCCGTATCCAATACGGTGGTAGCGTCAAGCCGGATAACGTAGCCGAACTCATGGCCGTCGATGGCGTCGATGGCGCGCTCGTCGGTGGAGCTGCACTCGATGCCGATTCCTTCGGCGCAATCGTCGACTTCGGCAAGTAGAACGCTTCGCACAAGTAGGGCACCCCGCAGTCGGTTGATGGAACCACGCGGACCAGAAGACACAAGTTCAGTCACTCGCTCGAGGATCGAGCCGTTCGTTCAGTTAGATAGGTAGTAAAGATGAGTCTCGCAATCACACTCTTGTTCATCCTCTTCGTCTTCGCGGCGATCGTCTTGATCGTTGTGATCTTGCTGCAAGAGGGCAAGGGCGGTGGCTTCGGCCAGGCACTCGGTGAGCACGGCCAGGCGACCTTCGGAGTCGGAACCTCGGGGATCACGAACTTCACCGCGGCGGTGGCGGTCGTCTTCCTGGTGAGCGCGCTCGGAATTCACGTACTGACTCGCCAGCAGAGCTCCGGCAGCCTGCTCGACACGGACGAAGGCCCGCCCGCAGTCATCGCACCCGCTGATCCCGGAGAGGGCGCTGCGACGGGAGCACCGATTCTGCCGGCCGGCGATTCGAAGAAAGAGTAGTCATGGATGGCGCGCGCGTTCTCGAGTTGCTGCGCGAGAGCGAGGCGATGCTGGAGGGACACTTCGAGCTCTCGTCCGGCAAGCACAGCGATCGCTACTTCCAGTGCGCCAAGGTCCTGCAGTATCCGGACCGCGCGCGTGAACTCGCCGCGGGTCTGGCGCAGGCGCTCGAAGCTCTCGACGAGCCCGTTCAAGTGGTCGTCGGTCCCGCGATGGGCGCGGTCGTCTGGTCCTTCGCCGTGGCGGAAGAGCTCGGCGTTCGATCGCTGTTCACCGAACGCAAGGACGGCGGCATGGTCCTGCGACGCGGCTTCGAGCTGAAGCCCGGCGAGCGAGTGCTCGTCGTCGAGGATGCACTCACGACCGGAGGCTCCGCGCGCGAAGCGATTCGCGCGCTGGAGGAAGCCGGCGGAGACGTCGTCGCGGTCGGCAGTGTCGTCAATCGCTCCGGTGGCAATCCCTTCGAGGACCTGCCGCTCTTCGCGCTCTGCGAAGTGAAGGCGGAGACCTGGGAGCCGGCGGAGTGCCCGCTGTGCGCCGCGGGCGGACACGCGATCAAACCGGGCAGCCGTCCCGGCGCATCGGCGAAGGCCTGAGGATTTCCATGCTGCATTCCATGACGGGATTTGGGGCCGCTTCCGGCGAGAGCAAGGGCCTCGCGATTCAGGTCGAGCTGCGCTCGGTCAACCATCGCTACCTCCAGCTCAAGATTCGGATCCCGTCAGAGTTCGGAGCGCTGGAGCAGAAGGTCGACGCGCTGATTCGCAAGAAGCTCGAGCGCGGCTCGGTCTCGGCGACGATCAGCGTCACTCATCCCGGCGGCAGCAAGGCGACGGTCGACGTCGACGCGGCGCGCAACTACGAGCGCATGCTGACCAAGCTCTCCAAGGAGCTGAAGCTCGACAGCGGTCCCGACCTGAAGTCGCTGCTCTTGCTCCCCGGCGTGGTCTCGGTGGACGCCAGCGCGGGACATGGTCAGAAAGAGGCGAAGCTTCTCCTGGTCGCGGTCGAAGAGGCGCTCGGCGGTCTGTGCGAGATGCGCGAGCGCGAGGGCGACTCTCTCGAGAAGGACCTGCGCTTTCACCTGGCAGCCTTGCGGAAGCTCGTTGTGAAGATCGACAAGCGCATGCCGCAGGTCGTCAAAGCCGTTCAGGCCGACCTCCACAGACGCGTCGAGGGCTTGCTCGAGGGGCGTGCAGTGCTGCAGGACTCCGATCTCGCGCGCGAAGTCGCGCTGATCGCCGACCGCGGCGACGTCTCCGAAGAGCTGGCCCGCCTCGACAGCCACATCGAGCAGATCGAGACGCGCGTCACGAAGGGCGGCGCCGTTGGCAAGCAACTGGACTTCCTCGTGCAGGAGCTCCTGCGCGAACTGAATACAATTGGATCCAAGTGCAGCGACACGAAGGTCGCGCACTGGGTGATCGAGGGCAAGACGGCCGTCGAGCGCATGCGCGAGCAGGTCCAGAACGTCGAGTAACGGAATGACGGAGTCTCCGAACACAGGACGCATGCTGGTTATCTCCGGCCCTTCGGGCTGCGGGAAGAGCACGATCTGTAAGGAGCTCCTCACCGACGATCGCGTCGTCTTCTCGGTCTCGGTGACCACGCGCCCGATTCGAGAGGGCGAGGTAGACGGCCGCGACTACATCTTCATGACGCCGGATGCCTTTCGCGAGCGCGCGGCCTCCGGCGAGTTCATCGAGTACGCGGAAGTGCACGGCAACATGTACGGCACTCTGCGCGCGCCGATGGACGAGGCGCTCGCCGCGGGCTTCGTGTACCTCGTCGAGATCGATGTCCAGGGCGCGAACCAGCTCAAGCTGCTCGGCATTCCGGGCATCTACACGTTCATCGCGCCGCCGAGCTTCGAGGTCTTGCGCGAGCGACTCGTCGGGCGTGGCACGGATGCTCCCGATGTGATCGAGCGCCGCCTGAAGAAGGCGCACGATGAGTACGAAGAGCGCGACAAGTACGACCACATCGTCGTGAACGAGGACCTCGATCGCGCGGTCGGCGAAGTGCGCGAGCTCGCCGGTCTGGACAGCGCTAACCCCGACCAAGCAAGTTCCAGCCAAGCCAAGACGAGTCGGAGCTAGTTACGACATGAGTCAAATCCTCCTCTGCTGTGGCGCTTCAGCCGCTCTCCACAAGGGCGTCGACCTGGCGAGCAAACTGACGCAGGCCGGACACCGCGTGCGCGCGGTCCTGACCCCGAGCGCAGCGAAGCTGATCTCTCCTCAGCTCTTCGAAGCCGTGACCAGTGAGCCGGCCAGCGTGGTCGAGCTGGGCTCCGAGCGGCGCGGAGCCATGGATCACATCGAGCTCTCGACCTGGGCCGAGGCCGTCCTCGTCGCACCGGCCACGGCCGACCTGATCTCGCGCATGGCGCTCGGCCTGGCCGGCGATCTGGTGACGACCACACTGCTCGCGATCCCGGGCGGTGTCCCGCGCATGGTCTGTCCCGCGATGAACCCGAACATGCTGGCGAACCCGGCCGTCGGCCGGAACCTGGGCACCCTCCGCGAAGATGGCTGGCGCGTCCTGGATGCGGAGAGCGGGCACATGGCGTGTGGCGTAGATGGCCAGGGGCGCTTGCCCGAGGTCGAAGTCATTGTCGATGAAGTCGCGAGTTGGCTCGGGGGATGAGTCCTGCTCGTCGAGAGCGCTCGAAGCGCACGCGCCGAAGACTGTTGATAACTGCAGGACCGACGCGGGAGTACGTCGATCCGGTGCGCTATCTCTCGAACGAGTCGAGCGGAAGAATGGGCTTCGAGATCGCCCGGGCCGGTGCGGCACAGGGGGATGAAGTCACCCTCATTGCGGGGCCGGTTCAGCTCGAGACACCGCCTGGGGTTCGTCGCATCGACGTCTCCTCTGCGCGCGACATGCTGAGAGCGGTTCGCGCGGAGTTCAAGCAGGCGGACGTCCTGATCATGGCCGCTGCTGTGTCGGACTGGCGACCCGCCCGCAAGCTCGCTGGGAAGTGGCGCAAGAAGGACCAGAAGACGGAAGTCGCATCCTTGGAGTTGGTCAAGAATCCCGATATTCTCAGCTCTGTCGCTCGGCGAAAGGGAGATCGGCTCGTTGTCGGTTTCGCCCTGGAAACGGGAGATGGCGTTCGACGCGCGTTGCGGAAACTGAGGCGTAAAAACGCGGACTACATCGTCCTCAACGACGAGTCCGTTCTCGGCTCCGAACGAGCAACAGTGACAATTCTTGCTACGGACGGTTCCTCGGTTCGGCTGGAGAACAAAACCAAGCGCGCGGTTGCGAAGGCGCTGGTGGCGCTCGAAAAGCCCTGAGGTTCGTCTGCCGGCAAGAGTGGTTCGCTGACGGGCGTCCACCCAAGGGTTGGATAGGTAGAACGAGGCTCCATGGCGCGCTCCAAAGGTCGCAAGAAGAAGGCTGGCCGCAAGGGTTCGAAGGGACCCGGACTACTGACGCGTGTCAGGGACGTCTTCGCAGGCTTCGTACTCGGCCGAGAGGTCGAGGAAGAGACCGCCGAGCACTTCCAGGAGATCAAGGGCTTGGTGCTGTTCGGCATCGCGCTCTGGCTGGGCATCTCGCTCGCCAGCTACTACACGCCCCCGGATGTCATCGCGGCAGAGGGGCGGAACTGGGGCGGGCAGGCCGGCTACTTCTTCGCCACCTGGATCTTCATGGCGATGGGCTGGAGCGGCTACTTGCTCGTCTTCCTGGGCATCGCGTGGAGCTGCATTCTCGTCACGCGCAAGCACGTCGTCTGGCCGACCTTGCGCGTCTTCGGCGCGCTGTGCTTCCTCGCATCGACCGCGTTCCTGTTCCAGCTCGGCTTCGGTGAGCTCCAGGGCAATGAGCTGCCCTACGGGCCCGGCGGTTGGATGGCGCTCAAGCTAGCCGGACCGAATCCGGCGAACCCGCTCGGGACATCGATTCTGGTCGAAGAGTTCGGCGGACCCGGCGCGTGGCTGCTGCTCTCACTGGCCGCATTGATCTCGTTCATGCTCGCGACGGAGATGGCCTTCTTCAACGCGGCGATCGCGATGCGCGACTGGTTCGAGGAGCGTCAAGAAGAGCGCGGCGAGAGCTTCACCGCCGCTCTCTCCGGTTGGTTCAAGAACCTGTGCGTTGGTCTCTGGGAGTTCTTGAAGGGGCCGGAGCCGGAAGTCGTCGTGACGCCGCGCAAGGCAGCCGCCAAGAAGAGCGCGCCGAAGAAGAGCTCGGCCAAGAAGAACACGAAGAAGAAGGAAGCCGAGATCGCGGCGCTCTTCGACGAAGAGGACGAAGAAGAGGAAGAGTACGAGGACGAAGAGGAAGACGAGGAGGAGTGGGAGTACGTCGACGAGGATGGTAATCCGGTTGACGAAGATGAGTACGAAGACGAGGAAGAGGAAGACGACGAGTACGAGGATGAAGAGGAAGAAGAAGAGCTGATCACGCCGCGGGCGAAGACGCGCAAGACCCGCAAGGGCAAGCGCGGGCATGCGGAGGACGAGGAGGACGAGGAGGACGAGGAGGACGAGCCCAAGCGTCAGATGCCCAAGCCGCAGCTCCAGAAGACGCTCTCCTACGAGCCTCCGACGCCGCCTGCCGGACCGTGGAAGTTCCCCCCGATCGACCTGCTGGAAGCGCCCATGGCCTCGGCAACGCAGGATGCCAGCAAAGTGGAGCAGTCGGCGCGCAAGCTGGAGAACGCGCTGGCGTCCTTCCGCGTCGAGGCCACGGTGGTCGGCGCGAAGGTCGGACCGACGGTGACGCTCTACGAGCTGGAGGTCAGCCAGGGCACGCGGATGAACAAGGTCACCGCGCTCACTTCGGAGATCAGCGCTGCGCTGCGCGCCAAGAGTGTGCGCATCATCGCGCCCATTCCGGGCAAGGCGACGATCGGGGTCGAGGTCCCGAACGCGGGCAAGCGCATGATGGTGCGCCTGTCACAGCTCATCTCCCAAGAGGCCTACGACAAGAAGTTCGCGGCGCTGCCCATGTTCCTCGGTATGGACACCGAGGGCGAAGTCATCGTCACCGACCTGGCGCGGATGCCACACCTCTTGATCGCGGGCACGACTGGCTCGGGCAAGTCGGTCTGCATCAACACGATCCTGGCGAGCATCCTGCTCACACGCTCGCCGCACGATGTGCAGCTGATTCTGGTCGACCCCAAGATGGTCGAGCTGATGATGTACTCGAAGGTGCCGCACCTGATGCTGCCGGTCGTGACCGACGCCAAGCAGGCCACCAACGTCTTGAACTGGACCGTGGAGAAGATGGAGGGGCGCTACGACCTCTTCAAGACGGCGGGCGTCAAGAACATCAAGACCTACAACGCGCTCGGCGAGGACAAGCTGAAGGAGCGCATGGGCGACGAGTTCCACGAGGACCGCACGCCTCGCCACGTTCCGTACATCGTCGTCGTGATCGACGAGATGGCGGACCTGATGATGACCGCCAAGAAGGAGGCCGAGCACGCGATTACGCGGCTCGCGCAGAAGTCACGAGCGGTCGGTATCCACGTCATCGTCGCGACGCAGCGTCCCTCGACCGATGTGATCACCGGCGTCATCAAGGGCAACCTGCCGACGCGAATCGCGTTCCAGGTCGCGAGCAAGATCGACAGTCGCGTGATCTTGGACGCGGGCGGTGCGGAGAACCTGTTGGGGCAGGGCGATATGCTCTACACGCCGCCGCAGTCTTCACAGATCAAGCGCGTGCAGGGAGCGCTGGTAGAGGACCACGAGCTCCAGGCCCTGGTCGACTTCGTGACGCAGGACTCCGCGCCGAACTTCAGCCAAGAGATGGTGCAGACCGCGACCGGCTCGCGTCAGCCCGGAACGATGGACGGCGCAGAGCAAGACGAGATGTGGGACGACGCGGTGCGTGTGATTCTCAAATCACGCCGCGGTTCCGCGAGTCTGCTGCAGCGCGCGCTCGGGGTCGGCTACACCCGTGCTTCGCGACTGATTGACATGATGACCGCCGCGGGCATCGTGGGAGAACACAAGGGCAGCAAGGCGCGTGAAGTGCTGATGACCCTCGAGGATTGGGAAGAGATGAACGGCGCACCGATGGGATGCATTACCAGCGATGACTGACACTAAGAAGAGCCTCGTCCAGGACGTCCTGGGTTCCCTGATGTTTGTCGTGGGAGCCTTCTTGGCGATCTCGATCGGAATGTTCTGGTGGGAGGGACCGCCGGAGAATCCCAACTTCTCGACGGCCATCGTCATCGCGGCGATCGAAATGACCGGCACGGTGATGGGACTCCTGTTCGGTTTGACCGCCGCGTTGCTCGGTGCGGTCTTCTTCTTCTCCCCGGGTCCGGTCACCGTCTTTCGGCACGGCGGGGGAGCGCTCGGGCTCCTGCTCGGGCTCAGTCTCCTGGTCGGAGCGTTCTCGGCAGAGGCCGCCGGGCAGCTCGGAAGCCTGTTTTCGGCCCTCATGGGCCCTTCGGTCCTCGCCACCGCCACAAGTGTGATCGTTGGCCTATTTGTAGTAGCAGCAACGGTTTGGGGCGCTTGGCTGCCGCGATCCTTCGGAATTTCCGCGAAACTTGGCGAGCCGAACCCGGTATCAGCCGCCCTAAGAGAAGGCGATGAGGGTGGCGTGACTTCCGCGGAAGCGGCCGCGCTACTCCCGCTCGACGAGAACGAGGAGCCGATCGTTCCGGCTCATCCCATCGATGTCCGTCTGAAAGGCGGCATTCCGGAGGGCACGTTGCCGATCGAGTCCGAGTCGTCCGACGAACCGTTTTATGGGTCAACAGAGAACCAGGGTCACACTGAAGCCGGCAGCGTCACTGCCGAGGTGGACGTCGTCAGCGCGCACGCCGCTGATGAAGATCTGGTTGCCGCCTCATTCGGAGCTACCGGAGTCGAAGACGAACCCGGAGCGGACGATTCCGCCGGTGTCGGAGCTGAGGCCATCGCCCCCGAACCGGTTCGGGAAGTCCGAGAATCGAGAGGACCGCTAACGACTCCGATCGAGACGCGCGCCGTCGGCGATCTCGAGCGACCCAGCTGGGAGACGCTCGCGGAGAACGAGTACGAAGAGACGCAGCCCGAAGCGTCGATTGCCGAGTCGGCTACGATTCCCGTAGAGCACGTCGTTCCCGTGGTGGCTCCCAAAGTCGCGAGTGAGACGACATCGCCCGGCGAGTTCACGATCAAGAGTGAACCCGAGTTCGACTGGGGCGGCACCGAAGTGACCGAGGCTTCGGCGAGCGCTGAAGAGCCCGAGGCGGCGGACAGCGATTCGGAAGACGTCGAGGCCGGAGAGGTGATCGAGGAAGAGGAGAGCGAAGAGGCCGAGAGCGAGGCTGAGGAGGAAGCCGAAGAGGCCGAGGAAGAGGAAGCCGAAGAGGAGGCTGAAGAGGAGGCTGAAGAGGAGGCTGAAGAGGAGGCTGAAGAGGACGACGAGGAAGAAGGCGAAGAGGAGGAGTGGGAGTACGAGGACGAAGAGGAGATCGACGAGGACGATCCCGAAGCGGAATACGAGGAGTGGGAGGAAGAGGTCGAGGGCGAAGAAGAGGACGACGAGGAATACGAAGAAGAGGAGGAGAGTGAGGAAGGCGAAGAGGCTGACGAGGAGGAAGAAGAAGAGGAAGACGAGGGCGAGGCTGACGAGGAAGAGGAAGAGGCTGACGAAGAGGAAGACGAGGAGTACGAGGACGAGGACGGCGAGGAGGCAGAAGCCGAAGAAGAGGACGAAGAGGAGGCCGAGGAAGAAGAGCTAGCCGAGGCAGATGCTGAGGAAGTGGCTCCCGAAGCCGAAGAAGCACCCGTCGCCGAGGTGGAGGAGTCCGACGAAGACTCCGATCCTGCGGAGCCGGAGGTCGTCGTGCAGCCCGCTCCGGCAGCCCAAAAGCGGCCCAATCGACGGGCACGACGAGATGCGAAGACCAAAGGCGAGCTTCCGGATGGTGGCGCGGAGCGCGAGGATCTACTTCATCGCGCTGGACTGATGATCATCGAGAGAGATCGCGTCGCCGTGTCCATGTTCCAGCGCGAGTTCGACCTCACCTTTCAGAAGGCGACTCTGATTCTGGACGAGTTGCAGGAGCGCGGGCTGATCGGCCCGTACCTCGGAGGTCGCCACCGCGATATACTGCTCACCCGCGAGCAGTGGGATGCGAGAGCACCCAGTTCCTGACCCACTGGGGTGGGCCGACGCGGTACTCCAAGGAAGATCTCCGTGTCCCGAGCCACCCAAGAAGCCTGCGCCGTCGCCCTCGTACACCTGGGCTGTGCGCGTAACCTGATCGACTCCGAGGTCATGCTCGCACGCATGGCGGAGGCGGGCTTGATGGTGACCGGCGATCCTTCGCACGCGGACATCGCGGTCCTCAACACCTGCTCGTTCATCGGGCCCGCGCGCGCCGAATCCGAGCGCGCGATCCTGGACCTGGTCGACCGCAAGAAGCGCGGCGAGTTGAGCGCTGTCGTCGTCGCCGGTTGTCTCGTGCAGCGCTATCGACGCGGCTTGCGCGAACGCTTTCCCGATGTCGATCTCTTCGCCGAGATCTCGGACTACCGCAAGCTGGCGAGCGCCGTCCAAGACCTCTCCACCGGAACGCCGGTTCCAAAGTACCTCGAGGCGCTGGAGAGACCTGGCGCGGAACGAGAGGGAGCGCGACTGCTCTCGACGCCCGGCTCCTATGCCTACCTGCGCATCTCGCACGGTTGCGATCACACCTGCAGCTTCTGCGCGATCCCGTCGATTCGCGGACCACACCGCTCGAAGTCTCTCGATGCGGTCACGAGCGAAGCGCGCGAGCTGGTGAGCGCGGGCGTTCGCGAGCTTGTGCTCGTCGCCGAGGACTCGACCGCGTGGGGACGCGACCTGGGGAGCGAGCTCCCCGACCTCGTCGAAGCGCTCGCCTCGCTCGATCCCGAGACGCGCGTGCGCGTCATGTACGCCTATCCGAACAACTTCCCGTGGCGCCTGTCCGAGCTGCTCCGCGATCACCCGAACGTCTTGCCCTACCTCGACATGCCGCTGCAGCACGTGGCCACGCCGGTCCTGCGCGCCATGCGCCGCGCGGGCAAGGGCGACCAGGTGCGCGCGACCGTCGAGCGATTGCGCGAGGAAGTGCCGGGGATCACGATTCGTTCGACCCTCCTGGTCGGATTCCCCGGTGAGACCGAAGCCGACGTCGAAGAGCTGTGCGAGTTCGTTCGGAGCTACAAGCTCGGCCGGATGGGCGCCTTTCCCTACTCGCCGGAGGAAGGCACGGCAGCCTTCGACCTCCCCGTAGAGGTTCCCGCGGAGGAAATCACTCGCCGCTACGATGCCGTCCTTGCCGCGCGCAACGAAGTCCTCGATGCTGCGCAGCGCGAGCTGATCGGCACCGAAGTCGAAGTGCTGATCGACGAGAACTCGCGCTTCGGCCTGGTCGGGAGGACCGTGATGGATGCACCTGAAGTCGACCCGATCGTGTTGGTCGAGGGTATGGAGGCTGAGGTTGGCGATCGCGTGCGCGCGACAGTGCGCGACATCGACGATGAGTTCGACCTCCTGTGTGGTCCGGGAGCGAACGCGTGAAAGGGATCTTCAAGTACTGGCCGAACCGAATCACGGCGATGCGCTTCGTGGGTTCACTCGTGTTGTTCGTTCTCTTCGCGCTCAACCAGACGGAGCTCCAGCAGAGAGCCTGGTACTTCCCGACTTGCTTCTGGTTGTTCGTGATCACGGCGCTGACCGATTTCCTCGACGGCTGGATGGCGCGCCGCGGAAACCACATCACCGCCTTCGGTCGCATCGCGGACCCGTTCGTCGACAAGGTGCTCGTGCTCGGCTCGATGATCTTCCTGGCGACGATGGAGTGGTCACGGGTCTACTTCCCCGCCTGGATCGTCGTCACCGTCCTCGCTCGTGAGCTACTCGTGACCGGCATCCGCGGCTACGTCGAGAGCCTGGGCAAGGAGTTCCCGGCGGACTGGTTCGGCAAGATCAAGATGGTCGTGCAGTGCTTTGCGATCGGAAGCGTGATCTCGCTCGACGGGTTGCCCTGGTCGGAGAGCCTGCGCGAGGGGATCGTGATCCTGTCGCACGTGCTCGTGTGGGCGACGCTCATCACCTCGGTCGGATCGGGCCTGTCCTATGTGATGAAGACGGGGACCGTGCTGTCCGAGTCGACGAAATGAACCGACTCAAGCTCGGCATCGTCACCTTCGGCTTCCTCGGGAGCTCGCCCGTCGCTCCCGGGACCTTCGGAACCCTGGGCGGCGTCCTGATCGCCTGGGCCCTGGCGCCCTCCGAGAACTACCTCCTCTGGATTCTCGCGATCTCGGCCGGTCTGTACCTCGTCGGCCGAGCGCTGGCCCCCTGGGCCGAGCGGCACGCCGGCGGCCACGACCCCGGCTTCTTCGTCATCGACGAGGTCATCGGCTACCTCCTCACCGTCGCTTGGGTCACCGGACCGTCCGCCCTGACCCTCGTTGTCGGATTTGCCGCCTTCCGCTTCTTCGACATTCTCAAACCCCCTCCGATTCGGAGGTTGGAACGAATCGGAGGCGGAGACGGCATCCTGCTCGACGACGTCATGGCGGGTATCTACGGCTTTTTGGTTCTGGCTCTGGCGCGGTTCTTTGTGACCGGAGCCGGCGAGTGGACAATATAGAGCGATGGCACGCGGAGGCAGGGAGAGCGACCTAAGGATTCACGGAATGAGCCTCGCTGCTCGTTTCGTGCTGTCGATGACGATTGCGCTCGTCATCGTGGTCTCCATCGCCGGCTATACCCTCATCTCGAGCTCGACGCGCATCGGCGAGAACTACCGCCGGTCCGGAATCGAGGCGGCTTCGGAGAGCGTCATCCTTCTGAAGGGCGACCAGCCGCGCTACCGCGTCGAAGAGAAGAGCTCGACGAAACACCCGGGCGGCATCACGAGCGAAGCCGTTCAGTTCCTCAAGCCGGACGGCTGGTACAACGGTCGGCTCTTCACCCCGCCGGTCGAAGAGCAGGCGCCGGTGGAGCTACTCGTTCACCTGCCGCACGATCGCGACCGCTTCGGCGAACGAATTCACGTTCCGCTCCAGGTCGAAGAGCGCAACCGCATCTACAACTCGCTCATCGAGGGCTTTCCGAAATTCACCGAGCGCGGCCCTGAAGAGACCGGGCCCAGCGGCGTGACCTCCGAGCGTGTCGAGTGGACGACGACCGCCAGCCTGACCGGTGGAACGGTGACCGAGGAGCACGTCGGCTGGCTGTTCCGATTCCAACCGAAGCCCGGGTCGTCCAAGTGGATCATGCCGGCGCTCCCGCAGCGGTCGCAGGATTCGCTCTTCAGAATCATCCTTGTCGTGATGGTCGTGGTGGTCCTCGTTGGAGCGGGCGTTGCACTCTGGGTCGGTCAACAGATCGTCAAGCCGATCAACGACATCATCGAGGACATCCGCAAGATCAGTAAGGGCGACCTGCGGCACAAGACGCGCGTGCGGGGCGGCGGCGAGATCGAGCTGCTCGGACGCACTGTCGATCGAATGACCCGCGAGTTGCGCGAGGCGCAAGAGGCCGAGCTCCAGCTGGGGATTCGCGAGCGCGAGATGGAGTTTGCGGAGGGCGTTCGCGAGGCGCTGTTGCCCGTCGCGACTCCGCTGGTCGAGGGCTTCGACGTCGGTGCTGCCCACATGGCGGGGCCCTTCGGTGGCGACTTCCACGACTTCGTCGAGCTCGAGGACGGTCGCGTGGGCCTGCTGGTCTGCGATGTCAGTGGGCAGGGCGTGCCCGCGGCCTTGATCGGAGCGACGGCGCGAGCTTTCCTGCGGAGGGTCCTGGGCGAGGGGCGCGACGTGCTCGAGTCGATGCGCGCGGTCAACCGCGAGCTGGTGCGCGATGTCCGGCGCGGGATGTTCGTGACCGCGCTGTATGCGCTGATCGATCCGCGCACCGCCGAGGTTCAGGTGATCTGCGCCGGTCACAAGGTGCCGCTGCTTCGCTACACGGCCGCGGACAAGAACCTGCGATTGGTCCAACCGGACGGAATCGCGCTAGGCTTCGACAAGGGGCCGGTCTTCGATCGACGGCTGGAGCTGTCGGAGTTCAAGCTGGAGCCGGGCGATCGGTTGCTGCTCGCGAACAGCGGGCCCGTTCAGATTCAGAGAGCGAACGGACAGGAGATGGGGGAGAAGGCTTTCTACGCGTGCATGTTACGCGCGATTGGCCAGACGACTCCGAAGTTCCTGCGCAGTATTCGCGAAGAGCTCACTGAATTCGCGGGGGAGAACGGCTCCTCGGCCAACGTCTCATTACTTACTGTCGTGCGGGAGAACTGATCGTGGAGATTGCTGGATTCCAGAAGCTGATTGAAGCGATCTACTACGAGCGCGACTCCGCCCGCGGCTTGGCGGGAACTCACATGTGGTTCTGCGAAGAGGTCGGCGAGCTGACGCGCGCGCTGCGGCGCGACGATCGAGAAGAGCTCGAAGGCGAGTTCGCCGACGTGTTGGCCTGGCTCTCGACCATGGCGTCGATCGCAGGCATCGACCTCGAGCAGGCCGCGTGCGCGAAGTACGCAAAGGGCTGTCCGCGCTGCGAAGCCACTCCCTGCAGCTGCCACTAGTTCGATGGCCGCTCGCCGTCCAGATCGATTCACCGAGAGCTCGCCCGGCATGTTCCCCGGGCTGGTGGAGGAGGAGAAGGTCGCTCCCGCCCCGCCGAAGGAGACCGTCGTCCGAGGGCTCTTCGCGGAAGTCGCTCTCAATCGGCCGGTCCACACCGAGTTCACCTACGGCGTGCCCGAGGAGCTAGAGGCCGACGTCGTCCCCGGCGTACGCGTTGCGGTTCCCTTCGGGAGTCGTCGAGAGATCGGCGTGGTCGTCGGAGTTCTGACCGAAGCGCGGTTCAAGAGCGGACGCGTGCGCGACATCCACAAGGTGTTGGACAAGGAGCCCGTCGTCGATGCGGGTTTGCTCAACCTCACGCACTGGATGGCGAACGAGTACGCCTGCGCCTGGGGGCAGACTCTCGGCGCAATCCTGCCGGCACCGCTGAAGCGGGAGCGAGCAGCGCGCAAGCAGAAGGTCATCTCGGCGTGCTCGGGGCTTCCCGAGGACGAGCTGAGCCAGCTGGAAGAGAAGTGGCCAAAGCAGTACCGCTTGCTGCGCACCCTGATCGAGATCGGTGGACAGGTCGAGTACATGGAGGTCCTTCGCAAGACGAAGCTCTCCGACTCGCCCGCGAAGAAGCTCGTCGAGAAGGGGTTCGCGAAGATCGAGTATGTCGAGCCGAGCATCGAGGAGCTCAGCGGTTCGGGGAGCGATCGCGTGCGACCCGAGAAGCTCTCGCTCGGTCAGCGCTGGGCCGTGAAGGTTGCCTCCGAAAAGCTGGAGGCGCGCGAGGGCGAGACCTTCGTGTTGCAGGGCGTGACGGGCAGCGGAAAGACCGAGGTCTACCTGCGCGTGATCGAGAAGGCACTGGAACTCGGGCGCGGGGCCATTGTCCTCGTCCCGGAGATCGCGCTCACACCGCAGACCGTCGGGTGGTTCCAGTCGCGCTTCAACTCCGTGGCTGTCCTGCACAGTCGCATGACGGACACCCAGCGCCTCCGCATGTGGATGCGCGTCAAGCACGGCGAAGCGCGGGTCGTCGTCGGCGCCCGGTCTGCGATCTTCGCACCGGTCGAGGACCTGGGTGTCGTCGTCGTCGACGAAGAGCACGAGCCGTCGTTCAAGCAAGGCATCACTCCGCGCTACCACGCGCGTGATGTTGCCGTGCGGCGAGCGCAGGAGGCGAACGCCGTCTGTCTGCTCGGATCGGCAACGCCCTCGCTCGAGTCCTGGCACAGAGCCATGGAAAACGAGTTCCGATTCTTGAAGCTGCCCGAGCGCATCGGCGGTAGAGAGCTTCCGCCGGTCGAGCTGGTCGACATGAAGCAGGAGCCGCGCTCGAAGAGCCGCAAGTTCGGCGACATCTTCTCGCGGCGGTTGGACGAAGCGCTGAACGAGACCCTCAAGGCCGGGCAGCAGTCGATCCTCTTCCTCAATCGACGCGGCTTCACGCCGGTGCTGTGGTGTGTGGACTGTCACTCGACGATAAAGTGCGAGCACTGTTCGACGAGCATGAGCTACCACCGCCGCATCGATCGTTTGGTCTGTCACCTGTGCTGTGAAGAGCGACGGGTTCCCGCCGGCTGTCTGGTCTGCACGAGTCCGCGCCTCAGCTCCTTGGGGGCAGGTGTCGAGCGCGTGGAGGCGGCGTTGAAGGAGACGTTACCAAACGCGCGCATCCGCAGAATGGACTCGGACACGATGTTGCGGCGCGAGGACTACGAGCTGACGCTCTCCGCTTTCGGACGCGGTGAGATCGACGTCTTGGTCGGAACGCAGATGATCGCCAAGGGGCTCGACTTTCCCGGCGTCACGCTCGTCGGGATCGTCTCCGCCGACACCTCGCTGCACCTCGCCGACTTTCGTTCGGCCGAACGCACTTTCCAGCTGATCGAGCAGGTCTCGGGACGGGCGGGGCGAGGCGAGATCCAAGGTCGGGTCATCGTCCAGACCTCATCGCCCGAAGCCTCTTCGATCAATATGGCTGCCGCGCACGACTTCGATGGCTACGCGGCCAAAGAGCTGGCCGACCGCAAGCTGATGAGCTTCCCGCCACTCGTGCGGGTGGTGCGCGTCGTCTTCGAGCACGAGAACGAAGAGCAGGTCAAAGCCGCGGCCGAGAGCTGCGTGAACGCGCTCGAGGCGGCGCAGATCGAAGGCGTCGTGGTCCTGGGTCCAGGCCCTGCCCCGATGGCGCAGATGCGCGGCCGGCATCGCTACAACGCCATGGCCAAGTGCGGAACGAACGAAGCGCTCAGCCTGGTGCGCGAAAAGCTCATCGCATCAATCGATAGCGCGGGCTCCGGCCGCAACGCCGTGCGCACCACGATCGACGTCGACCCAGTCTCCCTCTTCTAACACTCCCTCGCGAAGGTGAGATACCGCGCTCGGCGCATCTCTAAACTTTCAGGCCCTCTCCCATGCACGGCATGGGAGAGGGCCTGAAAGTTTAGAGATGCGCCGAGCGCGGTATCTCACCTTCGCGGGCTACTTGGCGACCAGGTCGCGGAAGCGCATGAACAGGTGCGAGGAGTCCAGCGGGCCGGGGGCGGCTTCGGGGTGGTACTGGACCGTGAAGATCGGGTCGGTCTTGTGGCGGAAGCCCTCGACGGTTCCGTCGTTCAGGTTGATGTGGCTGAGCTCGAGGTGAGCGGGCAGCGAGTCGCCATCGACGGCGAAGCTGTGGTTTTGCGAGGTGATCTCGACCTTGCCGGTGATGATGTCGCGCACCGGGTGGTTCGCGCCGTGGTGCCCGAAGGGCATCTTGTGCGTCTTCGCGCCGAGCACGATCGAGAGGATCTGGTGGCCGAGGCAGATGCCGAACATGGGCTTCTTGCCGACTAGGTTCGAGACCGCGTCGATGCCGCGCGTCACCGCCGACGGATCGCCGGGACCGTTCGAGAGGAAGACAGCGTCGGGATCCATGCCGAGCACGTCGTCGCTGCTCGTCCAGGCGGGAACGACGGTCACGTCGAAGCCGCAGTGAACCAGGCTGCGCAGGATGTTTCGTTTCGCGCCGAAGTCGTAGGCGACCACGCGATAGCGCTTGCCGTCCGCCATCGGAATCTCGTCCGGGTAGGAGTCGTGGTAGCTCTCTTCCCAGGTGTACGGTTCACGAGAGGAGACCTCGGAGGCCAGGTCGCGTCCGTCGGTCGAAGCGGCAGCGCGCGCCTTCGCAACCAACGACTTCGGATCGCTGTCGGTCGTCGAGATCACGCAGCGCAGCGAACCCTCGGTCCGCGTCAGCTTCGTCAGCTCGCGCGTATCGATGCCTTCGATCGTCACGACGCCGTTCGCTTTCAACCACTCGGGCATCGTGCTCGTCGCGCGTTGGTTGCTCGAGATGGTCGACATCTCGCGCACCACCATCGCCTCGGCCCAAGCACGCGAACTCTCCGCGTCCTCTTCGGCCACACCGTAGTTGCCGATCAGCGGGTAGGTCATCAAGACGACCTGCCCCGCGTACGACGGATCGGTGAGGATCTCGTGGTAGCCCGTCATCGCCGTGTTGAAGACCACGTCGCCTGTCTTTTCGCCTTCGGCTCCGACGCTCTTACCGGAAAACACTTGTCCGTTTTCGAGGGCCAGCCAGGCTTCTGCTCGTTCGCTCATTGGTCGCGTGAAGGAAAGTCTCTGTTGATGAGCGCGGCCGCATAGCCAGCGCCGAATCCGTTGTCGATGTTCACCACAGTGACCCCTGCTGAGCAGGAGTTGAGCATGCCGAGGAGGGCGGCCACTCCACCGAAGGAAGCGCCATAGCCTACCGAGGTTGGGACGGCAATCACGGGTCGATCGACGAGACCTCCAACAACACTCGGAAGAGCGCCCTCCATGCCGGCCACCACGACCAGGGCTCGGGCGGCTCGCATGCGCTCGGTCTGGGCCAGCAGGCGGTGAATCCCGGCCACTCCGACGTCCTCGATGAGCTCCGTATGGGCTCCCAGGGCGCGCGCGGTGAGGGTGGCCTCCTCCGCGACCGGCCCATCCGAGGTGCCGGCGGCGACTACCAAGACCTTGCCGATCTGCGGCGGCGTGGGGCGCCGGTCGAGGGCGACGATCTTCGAGCGCGGGTGAAAAACCGCGTCGGGGTAGGCGGCCAGGAGGGCTTCGGCGCCCTCGGGCTTGGCTCGCGTGACGAAAAATCGGCTGTGCTGCTCGAGCAGGACACCGGCGATCTCGACCAGCTCCTGCTCCGTCTTGCCGGCGCCGAAGACCGCCTCGGGGAATCCGCAACGCAGCTCGCGATGCGTATCGATCTGCGTGTGCCCAATGTCGCGGACGGGCATGTGCACGAGCTGCGAGACAGCTTCGTCGATGCTGAGTTCGTTCGACTGAACGTCGCGCAGCAGGCTCTCGAGTTTCTGGGGATTCACGGTTAGCGCGGGCTCGCATCCAGCTCGAGATCGGCGACCTTTCCGGCGCGCCAGAGCTGATAGCCCAGCCCGGCAATCATAGCTGCGTTGTCCGTGCAGTAGGCGGGGGAGGGGCAAGCCACTCGGATATTCTCGGCTTCGGCCTTCATCCGTAGCTGCTCGCGCAGGCTCCGGTTGCAAGCCACGCCGCCGCCGATCACGACGGTGCTGAGCCCTTCTCGCTTGGCCGCCGCGAGAGTCTGCGTCACGAGCGCGTCGACGACCGCTCGCTCGAACGAGGCCGCGACGTCCGCCGGCCGCTCGATGTTCTCCGGCTCGGGTGTCGGTGCCAGCGCGTCTTGGCCGCGCAGGTGGTAGAGCACCGCGGTCTTCAGTCCGCTGAACGAGAAACCGATCGAGCCGTCCTTCGGTCGATAGCGCGGAAACCGAAAGGCCTTCGGGTCGCCGGTAGCGGCGAGCTTCGAGATCGACGGTCCGCCGGGATAGTCGAGCCCGAGCAACCACGCGACCTTGTCGAAAGCCTCACCGGCGGCATCGTCCAAGGTCGATGCGATGCGCGTGAGTTCGTGGAAGGACTCACAGCGATAGAGCGCGGTGTGACCTCCGGAGACGATCAGGGCGAGCAGGGGAAACTCGAGCCCTTCGCTCTCCATCGTGGCGGCGTAGGCGTGCGCCTCGATGTGGTGCACTCCGATCAGCGGAAGCCCTCGCGACCAGGCCAGCGATTTGGCCGCAGAGATTCCGACGAGCAGGGACCCGACGAGCCCGGGGCGCTCGGTCACCGCGATGGCGCCGAGGTCATCGAGCGAGACGCCGGCTTCGGCCAAGGACCGGTCGATGACGGGCATGATCTTCGAGAGATGGGACCGTCCGGCGAGCTCCGGAACCACGCCGCCATACTCCGAGTGTTCGTCGATCTGGCTGTGCACCACCGAGGAGAGAATCTCGCGCCCGGAGTCCACGACCGCCGCGGCCGTCTCGTCGCAGGAGCTCTCGATCCCGAGCACCAGAGTCGAACCGGAGCCACTCACTGCGCAGTCGCTCCGACTCGGCCGCGAAAGAGTGCGAGAGCCGCTCTGCGTTGGAGGTCCAGCGGCCACTCCGGAAGCAGAGCGATGCCCTCATCCTGCTCCCACTGCTCGATCTCGGGCACCAGCTCCTGCGGCGGGCTGAAGCGAGCGAGCTGCTCGTGGATGGCATCGCGCTCCTCGTTCGAGACCGGAACATCCAGGTCGGGATCCAACCCGACTCCACACTCGGAGGAGTAGTTGCGATCGATCTGCCGGTTGGCCGGAGTCGTGTAGATCGAGGTGGTCAGCTTGACGATTGCGCGATCGCCGTAGGGTTGGAGCGCCTGCACCATGCCCTTGCCGTAGGTCGGACTTCCGACGATCGCTCCCACACGGTGATCCTGAATCGCCCCGGTCAGGACTTCGCTGGCACTGGCGGAGCCGCCGTCCACGAGGAGGGCGAGCGGAAGGCCGAGCAGGGTGGCCTGGTCGGGCTTCGCCTTGAAGGCGTGCGAACCATTGCGCGAGCGCGTCGAGACCAGCGTGCCCTCGGCGATGAACCGATTGGCGATCTCGACCGCGGCGACGAGGATTCCGCCGGGGTTGTCGCGGAGGTCGATGATCAGCGCGCGCATGCCGTTCGCCTCTAGCTGCGCGATCGCAGCGTCGAACTCGGCCGGCGTCTCGCGGCTGAACGCGGTGATCGCGCAGTAGGCGACGCCCAGCTCTTCGTCGAGGATGGAAGCGTGGCGCACCGTCGGGTCGACGACGCGCGCGGGCGTGATCGACTCGTCGCGTCGCTCACCCGTGCGCGCTTCGATTCCGAAGACGAGTGGTGTGCCGTCGCTCAGGCGAACGCGCTCTTGAAGCGCACCGGGCTCGAGCTCGGCCAGGAGCTCCCCGCCGATGGTGACCAGTCGATCGCCGACGCGAATCTTGCCCGCGGCGGGGGAGCCGGGTGTCGGGTAGAGCACCTGGTACTCCGAGTTGGGCGCCTTGAACACGACACCGATTCCGGTGAAGGTTCCCAGCGTCTCGCGGTTGAGGCGATTCAGCTCGTCGGCCGCGTAGTAGCGCGAGTAGGGGTCGAGCTGACTGACCATGCCGAAGAGCGCGTCGTCGACGAGCTTCTCCGAATCGAGCTCATCGACGAAGTGATCCTGGACGAGCTCGCGAACCTCTTTGTAGAGCTCGACGTCTGGCGACTGCCGGTTGTAGAGCTGGACCGCGAGCAGGGTCAGTGCCACTCCAGAAAGCGCACCGAGGAAGTAGGAGAGCCAGAGCTGGCCTTCAGCCTTGGTGCGTCGCTGCGGTGGCGGAGTCTTTTCCGAAGCCATGGGCCGGGGATTCTACGCGGGACTCAGTCCTTCTCGATCTGAATCACTTCGACGGGGCAGTCCATGTGCGCCTCGGTGATCTTCTCGTCCAGCTCCGCGCTCTTTCCGATCAGCTTCTTGTGACCCTTCTTGGTCTGGCACTCGCCCCCGACCGGGACCTCGAAGATCTCCGGACAGATGTCTTCACAGAGGTTGCAGGAGATACAGCCCTCCTCGATCCAGACGCGCTTGATGCCCATTAGCTGAGTGGTTGGGGCTCGAACCTGCCTCCCAGTCGTCCTGAGGGAGCGCCGAGCACCGCTTCCACGGTAGAATAGCCGCCCCATTCGTTCCTGGCAGGCATGAATCTGACGTTGACGTTAGATTTGTCGCCCCTCTCGCCGCACCGGCGCCGCCGACCGCTGCTCCGCCCACCTCCATGCCCCAGCTACCCGTAGTCGAGATCCGCCGCCGTGAGGACTTCTGCGCCGCCCACCGGCTGCACGCTCCCGACCTCTCGGACGAGGAGAACGTCGCGCTCTACGGTCCGTGCAACACCTTGCACGGCCACAACTACTCGGTCGAAGCGACTGTTCAGGGGCCTGTCGATCCGGGGACCGGTATGGTCATGAACCTGACCGATCTCATGCGGCTCGTCCAAGAGCGCGTGATCGCGGAGGTAGACCACAAGTACTTGAACACCGACGTTCCCTTCCTTGCGGACGTCATTCCGACTGCTGAAAACCTTGCCGTCGCCTTTTGGGATCGGCTTCAACCAGAGATAGAGACCTTCCAGGGATGTCGACTCATTCGGATACGGCTGTACGAAAGTCAGAACAACGTGGCGGAGTATTGCGGGCAGACAGCACCGTGATCGAACCGCTCATTCACGAACTCTTGACCACGCTCGGCGAAGACCCCGAGCGCGAGGGGCTCGTGCGGACTCCCGATCGAGTTGCGCGCAGCTACAAGGAGCTCACCGCAGGCTACGACCAGACCGTCGAGGAGGTTGTCGGAGAGGGCGTGTTCACCGAGGACTGTTCGGAGATGGTCGTCGTGCGCGACATCGAGTTCTACAGCATGTGCGAACACCACATGCTCCCGTTCTACGGTCGCATGCACGTGGCCTACATCCCGAACGGAAAGATCATCGGGCTCTCGAAGATTCCGCGCATCGTCGATGTCTTCGCACGTCGTCTTCAAGTGCAAGAGCGTCTGACCTCCGAGGTCGCCAACGCGATTCAAGAGGTGCTCGAGCCCAAGGGTGTCGGAGTCGTCGCGTCGGCCAGCCACCTGTGCATGATGATGCGAGGAGTTCAAAAACAGAACTCCTCGGCGATGACCTCGTGCTTGCTCGGCGGGTTCCGGACCGACCCGAGCACGCGCGCCGAGTTCTTGAACCTCGTTCAGAGATAGGACTACCGGCAGCCGATTTCGAGGAGCGCGAGTGTCTGGCAGCCCTGGTTGTCGAAGAGCTGCCCAGCTAGGTTGGCGTTCTGGTGGAGCCGCGACCCGGGTGCGAGTGCGCCGGTCGGCCCGCTCATTTGCGGGCGTCAGGATGTATACAGGCTTCGGCATCCCCTCAGAGTCCAGGTTCGGGAGGACTACGATCTTCCGGAGGGCAATCCCGTTCGCTTAGATCTACACGACGATATGGGCGCGAAGGAGTGGACGAAGCCGGACGGGGTGAGTCCGAGGTATCTGCGCGGACGTGGTGCGCGACTCGCTATTGTTTGGGCGTGCCCGAGCTGAAGCGAAACCCGGGGCTCCTGTGCGTCTTCCATGCGCTGCAGATGAGCCTCTTCCCGATGGCGATCTTGACGGTGTTCTACCGCGAGGACCTCGGGATGACGATGGCCGAGATCATGCTCGTGCAGGGTGGCTTCGGGCTCGCGATGGCGCTGTTCGAGTTTCCCTCGGGGTACCTGGCCGATCGAATTGGCTATCGGCGCACGCTCGTCATCGCCTCGCTTCTGAACGCGATCGGCTGGTCGATCTACGCGCGGGCGGACGGGATCGGCGGCGTGATTCTGGGCGAGGTCGTGCTCGGTATCGGCATCTCCCTGATCTCGGGCAGTGACCAAGCACTGCTCTACGAGTCGCTGAAGGAGACCGAGCACGAAGGCGACTACGGCAAGTGGAACGGGCGCGTTCGGTTCTGGGGGCAGCTCGGCGAGGGGTCGGCAGCTCTGGTTGCAGGCCTGATGTTCGCGCACTGGGCCCGCCTGCCCTTCGTCGCCGAGGCCGTCATCTGGATCGTCAACCTGTACGTGGCTTGGTGCCTGGTCGAGCCCGCGCGGCATCGGCCTCCGACCGGCGGCAACTGGCAACAGGTCAAGACCATGGTGAGGTTCGTCTCGCGCGAGTCCCCGCGCTTGCGAGCGGTGATGCTGCTCACGATCGCGCTCGGCATGTCCTCGTTCATTCCGGTCTGGACGATTCAGCTCTACGCAACCGACGCTGGCATGGACGCCGCCTGGCTGGGCGTCGTCTGGGCCGTCGCCAACTACAGCGTCGCGCTCTCCTCGCTCTTCGCGACGCGCCTCTCGAATCGCATCGGCCTCTTCCGGCTGATGATTCTGTGCGTCGCATTGATCGGTATCGGCTACGCGGGCATGGGGCTCTCGCACACTCTGTGGGGCGTCGGCTTCTATCTCGTGCTGACGACGATGCGTGGCTTGTTCTCGCCGCCGCTCGGCCATGAAGAGCAGCGCCTGATTCCCAGCTCCGACCGCGCCGGCTTCCTCTCGCTGCGCAGCCTGACCTTTCGTGGCTGCTTCTTGATCATCGCTCCCATGATCGGCTTCGCGATGGATGCCTACGGCCAACACGCCGTACTCCTCGCGGTCGGTGCGGCCATGGTCCTCGCCTGTGTGGCGAGCATGACGAGCTTGGCGCGCCACGGCGGATTCGGGGAGAGTGGAGGGTGAGCGGCCAATAATTGTCGAATTCCGATTCACACAATCCGACTGAGCGCGACAGAGGATCGAGCCGAGCCCCAGCCAAGGGGACGGTGGCTCATGGGAAAAGCGTGGAACTTAGCGACAAGCAGCTCATCACACGGGTTCTGGAGGGCGATCGAGAGGGCTTCGCTGAGCTCCTCGACCGTCATAGCCGGGTCCTGTGGGCGTTCGTTCGCGGGCGCGAGCCGCTGCTCGATCGAGCGCGCGACCTCTACCAGGAGACGGTCGTGCGAGCGCTCGAACAGCTCGGGAGCCTGCGCAATCCGAACCGCTTCCGAGCGTGGGTGCTCGCCATGGCCCGCAACACGATGGCGCAGGGGCTTCGCAAGCGGTCGGAGGTCGCGTTGTCCCAGACGCCCGAGTCGGTGCATGACGAGCGTACGGGCGCCGATGCTCTGGAGAGCCTCGAGCGCCGCGAGCTCGGCGCTCGCATTCAGGCAGCCATGCAGCAACTCCCTCCCCGCCAGCGCGAGGTCTGTCAGCTCCGCGCGGACGGAGAGCTCTCGCACGCGGAGATCGCAAAGCTCCTCGGCATTACCGAGGAGACGGCTCGCGCCAACTTCTATCAAGGCCTGCGCAAGTTGCGCGCGGCACTCGACGGTGAAAACTCATGAACAAAGACAATCACACACAACCGAAGCAGAGTGACGGTCACTCGAGCGCCTGCGAACGCGTGCGCGAGCGACTGCCGAACCTCTGGGATGGCCGCCTGGCGCCGATCGATGCGGCGCGCGACCAGGGTCACCTCGAGGCTTGCTCGGGCTGCCGCTCGGAGTGGGACCAGCTGCAAGAGCTGCTCGGAGCGATCGCCGAGGTGGGCGTGACCGAGGCGGAGCTGGACTTCGCATCGGAAGGACTCGCCGCCAGGTTGGATGCTGTGAGCGTCGGTGCAAGGCCGTCCTCGCGGCAGCGCTTCGGAGTCTCCACGCTCTTACCGCTGGCCGCCTGCGTCCTGGCGCTCCTCGCGATTCGCGCACTGTCGGACGATGAGACTTCGGTCGTCAAGTCGCTTCCAAACTCACTTCACGAGCTCGGCTCGTGGGGATCCTCCATTGCAGACTGGGGTGAGGCTGTGAACGACTTCCTCCCGGCAATCAACATCATTGATGGAAAGCAGAGCTAGTCATGCTATCTCGAATCAGAAACTGGGCTCACTCCTACCGACTAGCCATTCTCGCCGGCGGAATCTTCGCACTGCCCTTGAGCAAGGAAGCCGAGGGCGGCTTCGTCGCCTACCTGATTGCTCTCGTTGTGAGCTTCCTCTTCGGCGCTTTCTTCGGGGTCGTGATGTTGACCGCGATTCGGTTGTTCAAGACGGCGCGTTGGGGCTACCCGATCGCAGGGATACTGGCTGGCTCTGTTCCGATCATTGTCGTGCCCGCCGAACCAAAAGACATCGGCGGTCTATGGGTGGTCAGCGCATTCCTTGGGTTGGTGATCGGTCTGCTCGAATGGGAGAGCACCAGTCGACTGGCTCGCACCGTCGGCGAACCCGAGCCTGAAGAGGACTAGCTGAGCAGGTCGAGCGGCGCGACGCTCGTCGAAGGCTTCAGGCCCAGCCAGTCCTTCTCGAGCGCGGAGTACACGCTGCGGAAGTCGGTCGTGACCGCGACGTCTCCGTCCACCAGTCGCTCGAGGTCGGGCGCGGTTCCGTGGAGGCCGCGCTTCACTCGGCTGCCCATCACGAAGGCCGGCGCACCGGCGCCATGATCCGTTCCGCGCGAACCGTTCTCCGCGGCGCGACGTCCGAACTCGCTGAAGGCCAGAGTCATCACGCGGTCCGCGTCGCCCGACTCATCGAGGTCCTGTTGGAACGCGGCCAGCGCGTTCGAGAGTTGAGCGAGGAGCGCCTGGTGCGCGGGCGCCTGGCGCGAGTGGTGATCGAAGCCGCCCAGCTCGACCTGGAAGATTCGCGTTCCGAAGTCGCCGGAGATCAGTCTCGCTACGAGCTCGAGCTGGCGTCCAAGCTCGGTGTTCGGATAGGCGACAGAGGTCTCGTTGCTCGTCAGCTCCGCCATGCGTTCGGCTGCGTGGTAGGTGCTCGTCGCCGAGCCGCGCAAGAAGGCGAGGTCACCCTTCGCATCGCTCGCGTTCAAGAGCTTGTTGCGCGCGCTCGCGAAGCTCTCGTTGTTCGGCGAGAGCAGGAAGCCGCCCGGATCGCGAACGGTCGGGGCCAGGTTTCCCTCGCCGCGCAGTGCGAGCGGGAGCATGCCGCCGCCGATGTGGAGCGCGGGCATCGAGCCGGGCGCGCGCTCACTGATCTGGTCGGCGAGTCGGCCCAGCCAACCGGAGGCGGGCAGGGGCAGCGCGGAACTGGCGGTGTGCCAGATCTCCATCGAGCGGAAGTGCGAGCGCTCGGCGACGAGGTGTCCGATGCCGTGCACGACGGCGAGCTTGCCTTCTTCGAAGACCTCGGCGAGGGCGTTCATCGAGGGATGCAGGCCGTAGTGCTTGTCGAGCGCATGGACGGCGTTCGAGCCGACCGCGAGCGTCGGACGCAAGCGGAAGTAGGCGTCTTGGGTTCGCGGGATGACGGTGTTCAGGCCATCGTTGCCACCGCTGAGCTGGAGCACGACCAGGACTCTCTCGCGCCGGTTCGTTCTTGGGGCGAGCGCGCCGGTCAGCGCGGGCAGCGCGGAGAGCGTTGCCGTAACTCCGATGCCTTGGACCAAGAACTGTCTTCGTGTGGTGAGCATGGCGTGTTCGAGAGGGGCTAGACCAGGTGATACTCGGGCGCGGAGAGTGCGAGAGCGGCGACACGGGCGAGCGCCTCTTGCTCGGAGGAGCAGCCATCCGCGGCCTCCCGCATGAGCTTGGCGAAGGGCGCTTCGACTCCATCGGGAAAGAGCGCCCAGAGGACTCTCGCACTCGGCTCCCGGCGATTCGACGCGCTGGCGAAGGTCTCGTTCAGCTTCGCTCGCGGCTTGCCGGACTTGTCGATGACAGTGCTGGCCAGCTCGTTGTGGCGCGCCAACCAAGTGCCAGCGTTGATCCAGCTGCGACCGCCGTCCCAACCCTTGACCGAAGGCGGGCGGAAGAGGCTCTGGCCCATTCGCTCGGCGGCGAGTGACAGGCGCGTGGGGGAGATCGCTCGGCCGAGGGCGCGAGCGGTCAGTGCGACGAGCTCGACGGGACCCGCGATTCTTCCGCGGCGATGCTCGCTCCGAAAGAACAGCTCGGAGCGCAGCAGCACGTCGAGCGTTGCGCCGATATTCCAGTCGCGCTCGACGAGGATGGCCGCGAGCTCCTGGACATCTGTGGGCTCCGGACTCTCGCTGACGAAGCACGTGAGCAAGCGCCGAGCGACGTGTTCGGGACAGGCGGGGTGCTCCAGGACGAGCTCGATCGCTTCATCGCCGTTGAAGGAACCGCGTCTTCCGAAGATGCGTTTCTCACCGCGATCGTGGTGGTCGGGCGAGAACGCGAAGGCGCGGCCCAGCGTTCCCCAGCCCGTGAAGGCGCGCGCGGCCTCTTGAATGTCGTGCTCGTCGTAGTTGCCGATGCCGAGTGCGAAGAGCTCCATGACCTCGCGCGCGAAGTTCTCGTTCGGATTCCCGCGCTTGTTCGCATTGCCATCGAGCCAGACCAACATGGCGGGATCCTTGGCGAGCTTGCGCAAGAGAACGCGAAAGTCTCCGAGCCCGTGCTCGCGCAGGATCGCGTTCTGCGCGTGCATCATGCGCACGTCGTCCACCTTGTCGTTGGAGGTCGCGAAGTGGTTGTGCCACATGAGCGCGCTGCGCTCTTGGAGCGGAATCCCGCCCTCCGTGATCAGGGACATCCACCAAGCCTGGAGGTGCGCGAGCTTGCCGACGCCGAGGAGCGAGTGAATGCCATTGACGTTCTCGGCGTGCGCGTCGGGAGCCTCCGATAGCCGCTCGATCGTTCGCTCCAGCCCTTCGTCGAGTGCGCGCTCCAGGTCTCCGGGCTGCGGACCGAATCCACCGCGGCGAATCAGGTGAGCCGCGGCGGAGCGGTTCCACGGATTGGCTCGCGTCGGCTGCCAGGCGGCCAGCGCGCTCTCGCTGACAAGGACTCTCACCTGGTCACCGCGGAGCTGTCGTCGGCGCGATAGGGGAACTCCGATTCGCTGCGCAGATCGAGTCGCAGGTCGACGGCGACGTGCTCCGAATCGCGTGCGCTCACTTGCAAGTCGAGGTTACGGACCAGCTCCAGGAGTCCGAGCACGACCTCGAGCTCGGCTCGGGCTTCGGTCTTGGAGACTCCCTCTTCGAGCACCTTGCTCATGACGAGTGAGTCCATGTTGTCCAGGAGGGTGTCGATGAGGAGCGCGCCGGGAAGCGAGAGGTTCTCGGTGAGCGACCGCTCCGTCGACTTGGTCCGCTCGCCGGCGGCGAGCTCGCGCACCACGCGCGAGACGAGGTGCTTGTGCGTCCCGAGGACGAAGGTCGAGTCGACGAGCGCGCAGGCCGGCGCCAGGTTGTACTCCATGTCCACTCCGTCCTCGGGCGAGGTGAGCAGGTAGTGAGCCTTGCTCATCTCGACACCCTCGACGAGCTCGATCCCGAGGAGGAAGGGCGGCTTCGCCTGTTGCGCGCGCTCGATGTTGGTCAGCGAGATGGCGCTCTGGAAGGCGGCCACGAGTGAGCCCCCGAGGCGCTCCTTGTCCTTCAGCTCGACGATGAGGCAGGCGGCCGGGAGCGGTTGGGCCGGACGCGCGCCCTCGTCGAACTCGACCGCGTCCACTACCAGGCGCATCCAAGGGCTGAGCCCGGGCAGGACTTTGTCGGTGAGGTCCATGCCTCCGATGAACAGGCTCAGGTTGCTGATGGCCTCGGCGAACTTGGGCAGAGTCTCGACGGCGAACAGGTCGGCGCGATTCTCGAACAGGGCGTCGATGTCCCGGTAGAGCAGGAGATCCGCACCGGAGCTGGTAGGCTGGACTGCGGGCGGACGTCGGTCGAAGCTCTCCGCTCGGCCGGGCAGGAGCTTCGCGAAGCTGCCCGCGTCGATGCCCGTTCCGTCGATTCGCAGGCGCAGGTCCTCCTCCTCGACCATGAGCTCGGCCTGGAAGTCGGCGCTGCGGGTGAGGAGAGCCAGGCTGGGCCCCAACAAGAACTGAACGGCGGGATCCGTCGCCGAGGCTCGCAGCTCGCGCAGCTTCGCAGCTCCTTCGTGCCCGGCTTTCGACTTCAACCACTCTTCGGCGCGCAGCGTCACTCGCAGAACGGGAGCGTCGGCTCGATCTCCAGCTTCGTCGCGCGGCTGCTTCGCGGAAGAGATCGTGACCAGCGCGTCGCGCAGATACTTGTTCGAAGTACTCGCGACCAGGAACGCGCCCTTGCGCGCAACGGAGAGCTCATCGCCGATGTACCAGACGTCCGCGCCCTCGATCGAGTCGTGCGGCCGGTTGAAGGCCTTGGCCATACCGAATTGCTTGGCCAGATGCTGGAGCACACGTCGAAGGCTCGCCTCCGTCTTCTTCGCATCGTCACCGTTCGCAACGAGGGTCCAGTAGAGCTCGCTCTCATCCGCGGACACGCTGAGAGCGAGTCCGCCCGCGAGGAGTGAGCCCAGTCGGGGGAGCAGCGGCGTCTCGAGAATCGCCGAGCCCTGTGCGATCAGTTGATCGAGCGATGGGTCGGCTTGATCCAGGAGCGCGCGAACCGAGGGGCTCGCGCCCAGTGCTCGTGCGAGAGGGGAGTTCGGCCCTTGCTCGACGAGAGCTGCGAGCCCGGGAGCCTCCAGCACGAACAGCGAGTTCTTCGGGAGCGCGTCGAAGAGTAGGTTGCTCTCGCGCGAAGCGGAGCGAGGCGTCGAGTTCGAACTGCTCCATGTCTCGGCGGCAGAGCTGAGCAAGAGGAGAGACGCGAGGCTCGCGAGAGCCCATGGGAATCGTAGTTTCATAGTCGGCCTCCGGTGTCGCATCCCCCGAATTCGAATCGGTCGGACCGCTAGAAGAGTGATGGCCCGGTGCGATGTGAAACCGGAGTTGCGAAATCTCTGCGAGAGAACGCCTTCCGCTACAATTCTCGCATGATCGCAAAGGAATCGTTGGGGCGCTTGGCGGTGGTCTTCCTGGGAATCATCGCTCTGGCCGAGGTGATCGGGCTCCTGAACACCCCGATCGCGGTTGTGGGAGACGGGTCTTCTGGAGTCGCCGAGCTGAGGGGGGAGCTCGGCGAACTTCGCGATGTCCGTCTTCGCAGCGCGGAGACCCTCGAGCGAATCGAACAGCAGCTCGACCTGCTGAGCTCGGGCAGGATCGAGCCGACCACGACTCCGGGAATCGAGACTCCCCGCCTCCAAGAGCAGGTGGCCCCCGAGTCGCTCGCGGACCTGGTGCGAAGCCTGGATGCGCTTCGGGCGAGCTTCGAGCGCGAGTCGGCGTCGACTCAGCAGGCGCTGCGCGAGTCTTCGCCGGCCTCAGCTTCGGAGTCGGGCGAGACGACTATGTTCGAGCTGCGCAACCGAAAGACCGAGCCGGACTGGTTTGCGCTCGAGCTGCTCGAGCAGAGCTGGCGGACGGATCCGGCGGCGACGAATCGCTCGCAACACTTCCTGACTCCCAAGGACCTCTTGCGAATCTACGGCCCGCCCACGCAGATCATGCGCCCGGCGAACGGCATGAACTTCTCCTACCACCGCGCCGAGAACGGCGCCGGCTCGCCGACCTGGAGCTTCATCATCCAGGACGGCTTCGTGATCCGATTCTTCGTCAAGAACTAGCCGGCAGGGGAACGTTGACGTCGGTCCGCTCCTCGTCCGAGTTGTAGGTGTCCCACACGACGTCGCTGACATCCTCGGGGCGGTTCATGCTGGCGCGATCCCAGTCTCCGGGCAGGTCGTCGAAGATCTCGGTGTCGGTCGCGCCCGGGTAGATGGTCGAGATCCGGATTCCGCGCTCGGCCAGGTCGATGCGCATTCCATCGGACATACCGCGCAGCGCGTATTTGCTCGTGCAGTAGGCGGTGCCGCCGGGGTAGCCCTGTTGGCCGGCGGTCGAGGAGATGTTGAGGACGTGGGCGCGCTTGCTCCGGGCGAGCGCCTCGAGGCAAGCCAAGGTGACGTAGAGCGGCCCGTTGACGTTGACCTCCATGATCCGCGTGAACTGCTCGGGCCGGAGCTCGAAGGCGGAGATGATGTCGAAGATGCCCGCGTTGTTGACGAGGACGTCGAGCTTGCCGCCGGTCTGGGCGAGGGCCTGGCCGACCGCGGCTTCGACGGCCTTGGGATCGGAGACCTCCATGGGGCAGGCGATGAACTCGCCTCCCGCGGCTCGAACCTCGGCGGCGATGCGCTCCAGGGCCTCGGCCGTCCGGGCCGAGCCGATGATGCGGGCGCCTGCTTGGGCGAATCGGAGTGTGATGGCGGATCCGATTCCGCGGCTTGCTCCGGTGACGAGGACTTCGAGTCGTTTCATGGGATTGCTGGCTGAGTGGAGTGGTTGGACCGCTCGAGATTGTGGGCCGGAGTTTGATGGACTGGGCAAGCTGCGTCTCCCCCGAGCCCGCTCAATCCTTATGATGCCGCGATGGCTTGGAGCTCTTTGGGGACGCAGTTCTGTCTCGAGATCGGATTCGGCGTACTGGCCGCCTTGGCCTTCGTGCCCAAGGCGCCGGTCGGGGCGTTCTTCTATCGCATCATGGGGACGACCGCCATGGTGCCGCTGCTCGTGGCGACTGTCGTCCCGGTCCTGGTGGGGCAAGCGAGCTGGACGGACCTGACGGTCCTCGCCGGACTCACGACGCTGATCACCTATCCGCTGTACTCGGGACCCATGCGCGGTTGGCGCTGGAGCGCGGGCCTCGGTGTCGCTCTGGTCGGAACCGCGGTCGCGCTCGCCAGCTCACTCTCGAGCAGCGCGGGTATCGAAGGAGTCGGTCCGCTCACCGTCGCCAGTCTCTCGGCACTCGCCACGGGGACCGTCGCCGGCAGCGTCGCACTCGCCATGGTGCTCGGTCACTGGTACCTGACCGTCCCGAACCTCGCCGTCCGCCACCTCCAGCGACTCAACCTGGTGACGATCGTGAGCATGCTCGTCTCGCTCGGCCTCGTCGCACTGACTTGCTTCATCTTCGTGGACAAGTTCGAGGGCGAGAAGCGCTCGCTGTTCGGGATGTGGGGAATGTTCCACCTGGGAACGCGCGTCACCGTCGGTCTGATTCTGCCGCTGCTCTTCGCGGGCATGACCTCGAGCTCACTGCGCTGCAAGAACACTCGCTCCGCGACCGGCATCCTGTACGCATCGACGGTCCTGGTCTTGATCGGAACGGCCGTCTCGATCTCGTTGCAAGACTCCTACGGGGTGCCGCTGTGAGCTCGACCAAAGGACCGGAGCTCCTCTTCTGCGAGGACCTGATCAAGGAGCCTTCACTCGCGACGGTCACGGCCGCCAGTGCACAGGAGCTACCGGATCGCGTAAAGGACGCCGACGGCACGGTGCGGACTCTCCACAAGGAGCACCTGCTTCCTTCCGGTGGACTCACGGGTTGCCTGGCCTGCGGGCATCCCGAGCTCTACACGCGCAAAGACTTCCCGCGGTTGGTCGGCTTCTCCGTCGTGATCGTGGCCGCGATCCTGGCACCGTTCACTTACTACGCCAGCCTCTTCGTCGCCGGCATTATCGACTTCATTCTCTACCGCTTCTCCGGGGATGTCGTCGAGTGCTACGTCTGCATCAGCCAACACCGGCACTTCACTCCCGAGCCGCGGCACCCTTCCTTCGACCGCGAGATCGACGAGCGCCTGAAGTTCGGCGACAAGGCCGTCATGGGCAAGCCGATGCGCGAAGGCGGAACCGCAGGGGCTCCCGAACCGGAGCACTAGTCCGCGCGGGTTTCCTTGCCTCTATGGCAAGAGCGTCAGCGAGACGGCATTGCTGGTGAAATCGGTAAAGCCGAGCACCTCGGCCGACAGGTAGGCGTGGTTCAGGGTGATTCCGGCCAGCGTCGGATCGGCGGAGGGTGGGATGGTCAGAGTCGCTGTGGCCATGCCGTTCCCATCCATCATTCCGCGGAAACTGCCGAATGCACTGAAGCCGGGGCGGTTGAGCGTAAGCATGAAGTAGGCGTCGAGATTGAGGGCGAAACGCTGCCCAACGGTAACTGCGAGGTACTCCATCGCGGTCGAGGGCGCGGGTCCCCAGCTCCCAATCAATCACTCGAAGCGGAATCGCCCGAGGTCTGAGTCGAAGTAGGGGAGCATCTCCTCTTCGTAGCCAAAGTCTAGGTATAGCGCGCGGAGGAGACGCCAGGCGAGTCGATCCGGATTCGTGCGAAGCTCGTCCAAATCCGCGCTGGCGATGAACGGACCGAGCTCGTCCTCCTCCCAAGGGGGCTGCCAGTGATGGTCGAAGAGAGAACCGTAGGTGTTGTGTGCGTACGGGGGCAAGCGGAGGTCTTTTGTCCCCGTGATCACGGCGGCGATCCATGCGCGCGCATCGACGCTCACGCCACCGGTACGCCAAAGCGCACCAAACACTCGGGTGAAGGATGAGATCAGCTCGACCAGAACGAGCTGGTGAAGGACGCGGCTCACAGCCGATGGGATGCGTTCCGGATTCATCATCCGAAAATCGAGGCGGTGTGCGAGGTGTAGTCCCGCGTTTTTCGTGTACTCCGCCATCTTGTATCCGTTGTCCCACCCGCCGGACCCGCGACTGCCGTTCCCACCCCGGCGCGGCTCGGGCAGTGACTCTCGGTGAAGGAAGTGGACGCCGGAACGACGGATGCCGATGGCGGTCGGATCCTCGTACCACTCCCTCAGATTCCGGTCCCATCCTTCCGGCGGCTGAGCGGAGTCGGGCAGCACCCGTGCGACAACGAAAAGGCCGCCCTGGGTCTTGAACTCCGGGACCTTCTTGAAGCAATTGCCTCTCCACTCCTTCAGAACGCGACCGATGTTCTCTTCGGGATCGTCGCTGGCGGCGCGCCCGCCTCCATCAGTACCACCAGCCGCTAGGAGGGCTTGGACCTCGTGCCAGGACATAGGGACGACACGATCCTGTCGCCGCTGCACGAATGAGAGTGCGCCGCGCTTTTCTCGGAGTGCGAACACGACATCGCCGCGAGGGACAGAAATACGAAGACCGCGTCCGGCAGACCCTTCGAGAATCTCTACCACAAGCGAAGTCGGCGGGGTTGGCTCAATGGAGGAGAGCAATCGATCACGAACGGTTTGTCGCGCTCGCTCCGAGTCGGAGATCGGGCCGAGAGCTAGACCGCCGGCCACTTCCTCCACACCGACGATCACTTCGCCACCCTCCGCGTTTAGGAAGGCGCATACGGCGCGTGGGAGTATTCTCGAATCGGAAATCGCGTCCTTGGATTTGAATTCGAGCGTCTGGCTTTCCCGACCGCTGCGGACGTAATCGTCCAGAGTCTCCATCTTCCTCATTGCTCTTGCCTCTCATCTCCCTCGACGAGCGACGCCAGCGTCTCAAGTCGCTCTGGCCGGGACAGCCTCAGCAGGAAGGCGTGTAGAGGTAGGCACGAAACTTCGCCGTCGATTCGTACCGAACCGCGGTAAACGACCGCGCCGCGCACCGAATCGTCGCGCCGCCGGCTAGCGAGCGATTTGCACTCGGCGGCCACGAACGCGCACTTGTCCTCGAGGTTGGCCGTACCGGACGTGACCTCGATCAATAGGAGTTCTCCTGGGCGGTCCATTACAAAGTCAACCTCGCCGAGAGTTTGGCCCCTCGGGCTCTTCTTCTGCCCACAACGGACGCGCGCATGTCGGAACTGTGCGAAAGGCCGAAGGTGACCCAGGACAGCGGCCTCTACCAGGCGTCCGACGAGTCGCGGGTCCCCGAGCGGGTCCGCCGTGCGGCCGAACCCAGCTACGATCCCCGCTGCTGTTCCGAATACCTTGGGTCGTCCCCGGATCTCTCGTAGCTCACTCGTGTTCCAGCGCTGCACACGGTGAACCAAATGAACCTCTTCCATCTTCTGCATCCACCGCCGTACGGAGTCGACCTGAACGCCTATCGCTGAGGCGAGTTTCTTCTCGTTTAGTTCCTCGCCAGATTGGTCCATCAGGATGCTGAATAGTTGCTGGATAGCATCCGGCGCACGCACTTCCGGAACGTCGGCTGCTAGAGCACTTCGCGTTGCTTGTCGGATTCGCTCGAGGGACTCCGGTATGCTGGTTGTGAGAGCGATCTCGGGAAAACCGCCGACGGACAAGTACGCATCCAGTTCACCCTGCAGCTCCTCTTTCGGATGGCCTCGCAAATCCACAAACTCCTCGAGAGAAAGTGGCTCAAGATGAACGACATCTTGTCTGCCGACGAGAATTCCGGCGCCATCACGAATGACGCCTGCCGCGGACCCGGTCGCAAGAATGCGCACTTGGAACTCGCCGGCATCGCAGCGCTCGACGAGTGACTTGACCTGCCGTGCCCAGTTCATGTCGCCGCTTCCCGAATCGTCCTTTAAGCGATGGACCTCGTCGAGGACGAGGAGCGCCGGCCGTGTAGGATCCAGAAATGGCGTCCAAGCTTCGAGCACGTCCTGGAGCGTGAGCGTTCCCGTAAGGCGGTGGTCTTCGGCTAGAGCGAGAGCCACTTGACTCCCCCCCAGCCCCTCGCGAAGGAGCTCGTCGAGAACCTGTTTTGCGAGTGTCGTCTTCCCGACCTGACGGAGTCCTTCGAGAAACACGGCGCGCAGCCGCGGCTCTCCGAAGCGTTGAATGCGCTCCCCTATGCGACTGAATTCGTGCCGTCGGAACGGCTTCAACCCTGTTACCCGGGCTTCGGGGGCTCGCCACCAGGGGTTCAGGCGCTCTAGGATCTCGCGGACACGCTCATTCATGAGGTCTGAAACCTACCATTAATCATGGAAAGTACAGGTTATAACAGTAAAAACCCTCGCGCGCGGCCGATCATTGAGGTGCGGAGCTAGTCCGCCGGGAGCCGATTTGCCGAGAAACGACGTGCGGGAGGGAAGGATCGCTGACCCCGGTCAGTCGGTCAGCTGCCGGGCCAAACTCTCGGGATCGCCAACCGGCAGATCACAGGTCTGATGGCGGCAGACGAAGGCGCGCGGGGCGTTTCCGGCGGCCGTGCGGTCGGCGACGAGCGGCAGGAGCTCGGAGTCGGCTCTCGCATGAGCCAGGGCCACCACGCGGGAGGGGAGGAAGGTCTTCCGCACTGTGGCCAACAGGCTCTGCGTCGCCGGGTCGGTCAGCTCGCCGGCGATGACGACTCCGCGCGCGCCCGACTGCTCGAAGTCGACGGCCAGGAGGAGCTGGCTGAACGCCGAGGGATAGCGGTTGGCGAGCAGGCCGACCGAGCGCATCGTCGACTCGGCGAGCGAGAGGAGTCGCGAGTCCGCGGTCAGCTCGGAGAGGCGCAGCAGGTTGAGGGCTTGCACCGCGCCGGCGGAGGGGAGCGCGCCGTCCTGCGGCTCTTTCAGTCTGGCGATCAGCTTCTCGTGTTGGTCGCCCGTCGTGAAGAAGCCGCCCTGCTTGCGGTCGAGGAAGTGCTCCTCCAGGAGACTGGCGAGCTCGAGGGCTTCGCGCAGCCAGCGCTCATCGAAGTCGGACTCGTAGAGGTCGATCAGGCCGGCGATCAGGAAGCTGTAGTCGCCCAGGTAGGCGTTCAGATGTGCCGCGCCGTTGCGCGAGGTCGCGAACAGTCGACCGTCGTCCTGGCGCATCTTCGTGAGAATCAGGTCGGCCGCCGTGCGCGCCGCGTCCAGGAAGCGCTCCTCCTCGAGGACCTGGTAGGCCTGAGCGAGCGCCGAGATGGCGAGCCCGTTCCAGCTCGCGAGCACCTTGTCGTCCGTGTCCGGGCGAACGCGCTTCTCCCGAGCGTCGAACAACTCCTGGCGGGCACCGACCATCGCCTCGATCAGCTCGTCGCGGTCGATGGAGAGTCGCGACGCGACATCAGCGGCGACGTTGTGTCGCCAGAGTGCGCTCAGGCCATTCTCGAAGTTCCCCTCGGGCGTCACCCCGAACCACTCCGCGGCCCAGGTCCCGAGCTCCTCGCCGAGCACGCGCTCCAGCTGCTCGGGAGTCCAGCTGAAGAAGACACCCTCCTGGCCCTCGCTATCCGCGTCTTGCGCGCTCGCGATGCCACCCTCGAGGGTGATCATCTCGCGCAGCATCCACTCGCAGCACTCATCGGCGATGCGGGCGTAGCGATTGTTCCCGGTGGCCAGGAAGGCCTCGAGGTAGGCCGGCACGAGGAGCGCGTTGTCATACAGCATCTTCTCGAAGTGCGGAATCAACCACATCTCGTCGGTGCTGTAGCGGTGGAAGCCTCCGCCGAGCTGGTCGTAGACGCCGCCCTCGGACATTCGATCGAGGGAGCGCGTGGCGATATGGAGAGCCTGCGGGTCGCCGGTGCGCTTCCAGTGACGAAGGCAGAGCCGGATATCGAGGGAGTGGGGGAATTTGGGCGCACCGCCGAACCCGCCCCAGGTCGCGTCGAAGTTGGCGGACTGGTCCTTGAAGGCGCGATCGAGGAGATCCGGCTGGAGGTCCGTGGCGGTGGCGGAGCTTGCTTCCTTCTCGATCATCTCCCGCAGACGCGCACCCTGCTTGATCAGGCGTTCGGAGCTGACGTTCCAGCTCTCGTTGATCGAGGCCAGCACGGCGGTGAAGCCCGGTCGGCCGTAGCGGTTGTCCGGCGGGAAGTAGGTCCCCCCGAAGAAGGGCTCGAGATCCGGCGTGAGGAAGACGCTCATTGGCCAGCCACCCTGGCCGGTCATGGCCTGGACGGCCTTCATGTAGATGTCGTCGAGGTCCGGTCGCTCCTCGCGGTCTACCTTGATGTTGATGAAGTGAGCGTTCATCAGCTTCGCGATCGCTTCGCTCTCGAAGGACTCGCGCTCCATCACGTGGCACCAGTGGCAGGCCGAGTAGCCGATCGAGAGGAAGATGGGCTTGTTCTCGTCCTTGGCCCGCTGCAGTGCTTCCGGCCCCCACGGATACCAATCCACGGGGTTGCTCGCGTGTTGGAGCAAGTAGGGACTGGTCTCGTGCGTCAGTCGGTTCGTGTGCTGCACGGTCTGGTTCATGGTCGAGGGGGGAGCTGCGGGCGCTTACAAGACATTTCGCGCGGATCGGGCTTCCGACTCCAGGGACATTGTGAGAATTGTCGCGGGTGCCATTAAATAGAAACGGCCCCGCCGGGGGCGGGGCCGTGTGGTTCGACGCGCCGGGAAGGCGCTCCAACGTGTCGAGTGCGGTTACAGAGCCGAGGTGCTCGCGCCCACGCTGAGACCGATCATGAACAGGAGGGCGTCGCCAATACCCTCTGCCTGGCCGTTGCCGGCAGCCGGGGCAGAACCGCCACCAGTATCGGCGGCGTGGTCATTACTGTTGACCTGGGTCAGGCCCGCGTACCACACGGCGTTTCGGCCGTTGCGGTACCAGTTGGCGCCGATCGTGGCCGAGCGGGTGTTGCCTGGGTCGTCGTAGCCCTGGAGGCGCAATGCCAGCTCGACGTCGCAGTCGAGGAAGAAGTACGCGAAGGTCAGGGACCAGATATCGACGTCCTTGACGGGGTTGCCACCGGAACCGTTCTCGGCGTAGTTGATGGGGAGCATCGTCCGGCCGAAGTAGTCGTTGCCGCTGATGCGGCTGACACCGTTGCCGCCAAAACCACCGGTCTCTTGCGCCAGGAGCTCGCCATCCCAGTGGATGATCTCGCCGTGAGCGGAGAAGGGGCCCATGGTTGCGTTGGCGTCGACGCCGAAGGCGCTTCCGTCGATGGTGTTCGAGGAGTCGCGCAGCCACATACCACCGAAGGTCGCCCGGAGGTCGTCGGGAGCGCCGAAGCCGCCCTCAACGCGCCCCGTGCCGCCGAAGAGGCGATACTCGACGCGGCTGCTATACAGCAGCTTGGACTCCTTCAAATCTGTGCCGTTCTGAACGGAGAAGAAGCCGCCGAGGGACTTCCAGTCACCCGTCACCATCACACCCGAGTCGTAGACGTCGAGGATCTGGCCGGAGAAGGTCCGATAGGGGAGGAGCAAGTTCTCGGGGTGGCGCCGGTTGCTCAGGAGCACAGGGGTCCTGTACTTACCGATGGTCAGGCCGACGCCCTCATCGCAGAAGATGCGTGCCCAGGCGTCTTCGATCTCGATCACGGCATCGTTGGTTGCGCCGAGCTTGTAGCCGAAGCTCAGACGGTAGTCGATGTCCGAGACGGCTCCTTCCGCAAAGAGGTCGGCATCGGGCATCCCGAAGCCGCCCACGCGGTTGCCGGAGTTGACGGAGGGATTCGAGGAATCCACGTCAAAGGCGGCATCGTTGCTGTGCATGTAGTAGGTCCGAACCAGCACACCGATACGGGTGCCGGAGTCGGGGCGACGAATGGTCGAAGCGAGATCGCCGATTTCGCGATCAAGACGTTCCCACTCGGTCTCGGTGGTCGCGGGCTTCGGGTCTGGGGTCGCGTAGGCGACTGAGCCCAGAGCGGCGAGCGCGAGCGTGCCGGTGAAGAGGTTTTTCATGCTGTGCGTGTCTCCTAAATGAGCGTTCCTAGAATGCGGATGGGGATCCGGGGAGGAGCATGCCGAGGGAGCATGGCCATTGAAAGGCCAGGACAAGCCCTTTTGTCTGGACTAGGGACGGCCCGGGTGCCAGCGATGCGAGAATGGCTAAAAAACGGCCTTGGCGGCCCCTAGAAGGCCGATTTCCAGTCTTAAATACGCGATCGCGGAGGGAGCTCAGCCCCGCCCTTTTTCGTACTTCTCGCGGTAGGGGGCGTAGATGAGGTCCGCTCGTTCGATCTGCTCGGTCAGCTTGGGAGCGACTTCGCACGAGAGTAGCTCGCAGGCGAGCAGCCGAGCGCCGAGCCTCTCGCGGGCCGTGGTCGTGTAGTCGAAGTCGTAGTTGTCGAGCTCGAGGTAGTGCTCGTCCACCGACGTAACGAACTCGGCGCAAGCCAGCTGGAGCTCTTCGTTCACGGCCCGCTGCCAGCGCTCGGCGAAGGGCTCGGTGAGCCTGGTAAGCCGAGTGACGAGCTCGTCCCGCGGGAAGGGCAGGTCGGCGGCCGCCAGAGTGCCCAGCGGAACCAGGATGTCGCGTGCGTGGAAGCGCGAAGGGTGGGGGCTCTTCTTCTTGGCGAGCTGCTCCAGATCTTCGATCGCGCTCTCGAGAGCCTTCGTGAGGTTCATGAGCTGGGTGGGTTGGGAGATCACGGGCCCGGCTCCGCATCGACTCGCCCGGGATCGTTCAGGCGCAGCATCGCGAAGGGGTAGATGCCGGTGTTGTGGGTATCGGAGAACTGCAGCGAGATCGCGTAGTTGCCGACCATGGTCAGGTCCTTCTGCGTCAGGTCGGCCGGAACGCTGGCCGGGTCGTGGGTGCGGATTCCGCTCATCTCGTCCACGCAGCGAGCGCACGGGCACAGGGCCCGCAGCTGTTGGGCGGTGTAGACGGTCTCGTGACCATCGCTCCACTCGATTCGAACCTGGCTCGGATCACTGCGCGTGATCACGCGGGGCGTGTTGGATGTCATCGCGCGGCGGGGTGGGCTCGGGAGAGCCGCTGGTGGGATTGCGGGAGGAGACCGCTCGGCGTGCAGCGTCAGGGCTGCTGGCTTCGGCTTTCGAGCTCTTCGAGCCGCAATTGGTTGATGGTGGGTAGAGCCGGACTTGAACCGGCGACCCCTTGATTTTCAGTCAAGTGCTCTACCAACTGAGCTATCCACCCGGGGTTCCAACGCCGGAACGGTGTCCGTTCCAGTTTGGGGCGGGAATTGTTGCCGCGGGGTGGCGGGGCGTCAACAACGGGGACCGGACTAGATGCGGTTTGCTCGAATCGAGGCCCGCTCGGTGACGGACTAAGCCAGGACGATTCGGGCGTCTTTGCAGTCGAGCTCGATCTGGGCCACCAGAGCCTCGAGGCCGTCGAAGCGCTGCTCGCCTCGCAGGCGCTTCACGAAGGAGAGCTCGAGCCGGCGGTCGTAGAGGTCCCCGTCGAAGTCGAACAGGTGGACCTCGACTCGGGGCGAGGAGGGTTGCTCGTCCTCGACCGTGGGCCGATAGCCGATGTTGGCGACGGCGTTCAGGAGCTCGGAGCTCTCGGGCTCATCGACCCGCTCGCCGAGCAGCCGAGCCCGACAGGCATAGACGCCGACCGGCGGGTGAAGCTCGTGGTGAAGATCGAGGTTGGCCGTTGGGAATCCGATCGTGCGGCCGCGGGCTTCTCCGTGGACCACGTGTCCAATGACCGACACCGGCCTGCCCAGCATCCGCTCGGCGCTCTCGAGGTCACCGAGCTCCACGGCCTCGCGGATGGCTGTGCTCGACACGGCTCGACCGAGGACCTCCACCCGCCCGACGACCTCGACTTCGTAGCCGAGGGTGCGCATCAGCTCCGGTGTCCCGCGCCGGCCATGACCGAACTTGCTGTCGAAGCCGAGCACGAGGGCTTTTGCTCCCAAACCCTCGACGAGATAGCGGGCGGCAAAGTCCTCCGCCGAGAGCTCGGAGAGGCTCTGGTCGAAGGTGAGAGCGACGGCGTGCTCGATTCCCGCCCGCTGAAAGAGCTCGAGCCGGTGGTCCAGGGTGGTCAGGGTGCGCGGCGCGTGGCCGAGCAGGAGGGACTTGGGGTGCCGGCGGAAGGTGAGCACGGTCGGCTCCGCGCCCAGCTTGTGTGCGAGCTCGAGATTCGCCGCCAGGATGGCGCGATGACCCAGGTGGACCCCGTCGAAGACCCCGACGCTGACTACGGAGCCGCCGGAGCTCGGCTGGAGGTCGCGGGTGTCGAAGCTGGTGCGCACGGTAGGGAGGGGCGAGCGCTCACTGGGCCTTGCGGTCTTTGTAGTCCTCGATCAGCTCCTCCAAGAGCGCCTTGTTCCGCACCTTCTCGGCCGGCGACATGCGATCGACGAGCAGGACTCCCTCGAGGTGGTCGTACTCGTGCTGGATCACGCGGCTGACGAAGCCCTCGAATTCGCGCTCGATATCGGTGCCGTCGGGCAGCTGCGCGCGGACCTTGCACCGATCGGGTCGATCGACGGAGGCGTAGATTCCGGGGAAGGAGAGGCAGCCCTCCTCCATCGCCGTGAGCGGGCCGGAGCGATCGACCAGTGTCGGATTGATCAGGGCCAGCTCCTCTTCGGGCTTCTCGGGATCGCCGGAGGGATTGATCACGAGGATGCGCTTGCGCAGGCCGACCTGGGGAGCGGCGAGCCCAACGCCATTGTCCTCGTACATCGTCCGGAACATCGAGGCCACCGTCTCGCGGACGGCATCGTTGACGTCAGGCAGCTCCTTGGCCCGTTTGCGGAGGACGGGCTCGGGGTAGTGAACGACGTGGAGTTTCAGATTCTCGGACATTGGGCGGGAGTGCGGCTCGGGAAAGGGGGCGACAATATACGCGGAGGAATCCCCGCGGCGGGCGCCGAAGCGGTATACACGAACCAGGTTTGTTCCCAATCGGTTGGGGGGGGCCCCGCAGGCCGTGGGGACAGTTCCGGTCTCTCGGACTGTATGGGGACAAGGCCGGTTCGTGTATACCGCTCCGGCGGGAGCGATAGGGTCAGCGTGGATTTCTCGAAGCACATTCAAAAGGCCGAAGAGGCCCTGCGGCGGCGCAATTACGACTTCGCGGTCGAGCTCTATCGGCAGCTCTTGGACCTGAATCCCGACCTCGGGCCCGCTCGGGCGGGTCTGCGGCAGGCCATTCGAAAGCGGAGCGAGGGCAAGCGGGGCGGCAAGTTCCTGCGGTCGGTGGGAGGCGCGGTTCCCCTGGCCAAGGCGCGGACGATGCTCAAGCTGGGCCGCTATGCCGCCGCGGCGGATGCGCTCGAGGACTTCCTCGCCGGGCAACCGCTCGACGAGGAGGCCAACCTGATGCTGGGCTCGGCGCTCGAAAAGGCCGGGCACCTCCAGTCGGCCTGCGCCGTCTTCGAGTTCCTGGCCGAGATCGCGCCGGACAATCCGGAAGGACTGAAGCGGGCCGGCGCCATGATGCGGAGTACGGGCGATCCCGGGCGCGCGATCGAGTACTACGAGCGCGCACTCGAGGCGGATCCGCGGGACCGCGACGCCTTGAAGGCTCGCAAGGATCTGGCGGCGGAGACGGCGCTCACGGACAGCGGCCTGGACCAGGTTGCGCACAGCCGCGAGCTGATCCGCGACAAGGACAAGGCGCGGTTGCTCGAGCGCGACCATCGGCGACATCGCACGGAGGAGGAGCTGCGCGAGGAGCTCGATCAGCTCCGGGGTCGGCTCGGCGAGGACGGGCGCGATCACGAGACGCGGCTCGCCATGGCGGCGATCCACGATCGGCTGGGAGAGTCGGAGGAGGCCGGGGAGCTGGTCGAGCGTCTGCTCTCCTACCGAGAGCTACCGCCGGCGATCCGAAACAAGGCCGGCGAGCTCCACGTCCGCGCGATGAAGCGACGAATCGCCGGCGCGAGCAAGCGCGGGGAAGAGGAGCTGGCCAACCAGCTCGAGGCCGAGCTTCAGGACTTCGAGCTGGGCGATCTGAGGCGGCGAGTCGAGCTCGAGCCCGCCGATGCCTCGCTCAGGCTCAGGCTCGGGAAGCGGCTCCTGCACCTCGGAGAGCTGGATTCGGCGGCCGCGGAGCTTCAGAGGGCGATCTCGGACCACCGGGCGCGCGGCGAGGCGCTCTTCTATCTGGGACAATGTTTCCAGAAGAAGGGACTCTCCGACTTGGCGAGGAGCCAATACACTGCCGCCCTCGAAGGTCTCCCCGGAGCTAGCGACCGCGCGAAAGAGATTCTGTATAATCTCGGCGCCATTTCCGAGGCAGAGGGCAACGCGACACTCGCGCGCTCTTTTTTTGTCCGGATTTACGAAGTTGATATCGGCTACAGGGACGTGGCCGAAAAGATGGAACAGTTGAAGTAGCGATGCCCAATTCAAAGCAAGCCTCCAAGCGTCTTCTCCAAGCCGAGAAGGCTCGCCTCCAGAACAAGATCGTCCGCACCGGAATGCGTTCGGCGATGAAGAAGGTCCTCGAAGCCGACAACAAGGAAGAGGCAGCCGCTGCCGTTCCCGCGGCGATGAAGAAGATCGACAAGGCCGCCAAGCGCCACGTGATTCATGCGAACGCTGCCGCGCGCCTCAAAGGCCAAGTCAGCAAGGCCGCGAACTAAGACTCGCCGCTCTGGCTGGCGCCCAGTCTAGGGCACCTTGCTTTCCAATAGGCGTTTCCCAGTCAGCCGAGCTCAGTAGAAAGATCCCATGGGCGGTTTTTTCGAAACCAGCGACTCGCACTCCTCCGAGCGGCATCAGCCGATTCGTCTGCCCGTCCGGCGTGAAGACGTCTTCGCGGCTGCGAAGGACATGGCGGCAGACATGAAGGGCTGGGAGCTCGTCTCGGCCGACGACGAGACCCGCGTGCTCGTCTGCACCAAGAAGGGCGGGATGATGGCCGGCAACGCGACCATCACGATCTCCGTCGAGGGACTCGAGGAAGTGCCCTCGACCACGGTTCACGCGAAGAGCGAGACCAAGGGTGGAATCATGCCGCGCGACAAAGCGAATGTCGGCGAGTTCATGATGATCTTCCACCGCCGGATCTGCTAACGCCGCGCGAAGGTGAGATACCGCGCTCGGCGCATCTCTAAACTTTCAGGCCCTCTCCAATGCATTGCATTGGAGAGGGCCTGAAAGTTTAGAGATGCGCCGAGCGCGGTATCTCACCTTCGCGCGGCGTCTTTCTCAGCGCGAGCCGAGCACCTTGTCGTAGCGGAACTTGACCTCGAGAGTCAGCGCCATCAGCGCCGTCGAGTAGACCCGCCCGCCGGCGAAGCCCCACGGCCCGACCGGATCCCACGAGCCGCGCTCGTCACCGTCCTCGCGCTGGGACTGAAGCACCGCGCCGTCGAGCTTGTCCTCCCACTTGCTCCAGTAGCTGTTCTTGTGCGCGCCCATCTGGAACATCGCGTAGGTGCCGTAGTACCAGTAGTACATGTCGCAGCCGTTCTCCTCGGGCTCCCACTTGGGCAGAGCTCGGAGCAAGAGGTCGGCGTGCTTCTCCATGACTCGCTCTTCCGAGGGGTCCTGCCCCAGGAAGACGCGGCAGAGGAGAGTGACCGCCGTCATGGCTTCGCCTTGCTCGACCGGGAACTGCTGATTGACGCCGGGGATGCGCGAGCTGCCGCTGCCGACGGAGAGATAGCCGACGCGACCGTTCGCGCTATCGGTCATGTCATCGAAGAAGGCGAGCGAGCTGGCGAAGGCGCCCTCGTCGACTCTCAGTCCGGCGTCCTTGGCAGCGGCGAGAGCGAACACCATCCAGCCGGTCACCGACGTATCGCCCTCGCCGAGTGAAGGAACGTCATAGCGCCAGACGCCGTAGGGATCGCGCGCCCGGGTAATGAAATCGACGGCGCGCTGTGCGTTGTCCTTGAGTGTCGGCAGCTTCGTGAAGTAGTAGTCCTCGCAGATCGCGAGTGTGGCGATCACGTGGTTGTAGATGAACTCCTTGGAGGTGCGATCCCCGATCAGGCCCGAGTCGGGATCCTGCTGGGACTTCAGGAAGCGGAGGCCGTTTCGAACGACGTCCTGGTAGGGCCCGCTCCTCGAGTTGTCGCCGATGCCCAGGAAGGCCAGCAGGGCGAGCCCCGTCACTCCGACATCGTGTTCCGGATAGCCGGAGCCGCCGCAGAGGTTGGTTCCAATCTCGCCGCACTCCGCGACGAAGCCATCCGCGTCCCAGGAGCCGTCGTCCGCCTGGTGCTTCTGGAGCCAGACCAGTGCGGACTCGAGAGCTTGCTCGGTGGCGGTGCCAGCCCTGCCGCGGCGCTCGTCTCGACCGTCTCCCTTTCCGCCACCGCCTCCCGCTCTGCCTCCCAGCCCGACTTCGGGCAAGGCTGCCACGTCCTCGAAGGGAAAGTCGGATACGAAGTCGAGCTCGCTGTCCGAAGTGTCCGGTGCGGGATCCACGTCCTCGACGAGGGTCGAATCGACAAGCGTCGGTTCCTCTGGCTCCTCGACTTCGACGAGCTCGGGCGGCGGCTCGGGGATCTCGACGACCTCCTCGATCGGAACCGGCGGTTGGACAGCGATAATCGGTCCCTTCGCTGGCTTGAACTCCTGCCACGGAATCGTCGCAGCGATGAAGAACAACAGCAGGTGCGCGGCGAGCGAGAGCATCACCCAAGGCGTCGCGTTCATCCACTCGTACAGGCTCTCCCTGAAGTCCTGCTCTTGTTGCCACGGCTGAACAGCGCGCGTCTCGATTGAAATTCCGGTGGAGTTGTCGGACATGGAAGCGGTCCTCTCGTTCTGGCGCGCAGGATGCGCACGGGTTTCTGAACTCACGGCCGCATCGCAAACTCGGGGCAGACCGGTACCGCAGGACCGTGCGCTAACGAATCTTCGTTAGCTGATTGGAGCCGACCGTGCGGCGTCGTTCACGCGAGAGTTGTGAAGCGTCGTTGCTCTGAGAACGCGCGCACGACCGCGAGGTTCATTTTCCCGCACGCACCGCGAAGGTGAGATACCGCGCTCGGCGCATCTCTAAACTTTCAGGCCCTCTCCCATGCAATGCATTGGAGAGGGCCTGAAAGTTTAGAGATGCGCCGAGCGCGGTATCTCACCTTCGCGGTGCGTTAGCGAGCGCCGATCACCTGCGCGTAGCGGAACTTGACTTCGAGAGTCAGGGTCATGAGCGCGGTCGAGTAGACGCGGCCGCCGGCGAAGCCCCAGGGACCAACCGGATCCCAGGAACCTTTCTCGTCACCGTCCTTGCGTTGCGACTGGATGACAGCGCCATCGAGAGTCGCCTCCCACTTCTTCCAGTACTCCGACTTGTGAGCGCCCATCTGGAACATGGCGTAGGTGCCGTAGTACCAGTAGTACATGTCACAGCCGTTCTCTTCCGGCTCCCACTTGGGCAGCGTGCGGAGCAAGAGGTCGGCGTGTTTCTCCATGACCTTCTCGACCGCGGGATCTTGCTGGAGGAAGACTCGGCAGAGCAGAGCAACGGCAGTCATGGCCTCGCCCTTGTCGACGGGATACTGCTGGTTGACACCCGGGATTCGCGAGCTTCCGCTGCCGACGGCGAGGTAACCGACTCGCCCGTTGGCACCGTCGGTCATGTCGTCGAAGAAGGCCAGCGAGCTCTCGAAGGATCCCGAATCGATCTTCAGGCCAGCGTCCTTGGCAGACGCCAGAGCGAAGACCATCCACCCGGTGACGGAGGTGTCACCCTCGCCGAGTGACGGAACGTCGTAGCGCCAGACGCCGTACGGATCGCGCGCGGCGGCGATGTAGTCGACCGCCTTCTGCGCAACGCGCTTGAGGGACGGGTTCTTGGAGAAGTAGTACTCCTCGCACATCGCCAGGGTGGCGATCACGTGGTTGTAGATGAACTCCTTGGAGGAGCGGTCACCGACCAGACCGGAGTCCGGGTCTTGCTGTGACTTGAGGAAGCTGATGCCGCTCTTGACGATGTCCTTGTAGGGACCTTGCTTCGTGTTGCTGCCCATGCCCATGAAGGCGAGCAGTGCAAGGCCGGTGACTCCCACGTCGTGCTCGGGATAGCCGGCACCATCGCAGTGGTTGGTGCCGAGCTTGCCGCACTCCGCGTCGAAGCCGTCGGTATCCCAAGAGCCGTCGGGAGCTTGGTGATTCTTCAGCCACTCGAGTCCGGCCTCGAGCGCAGCCTCGATCGCCTTGCCGCCCTTCTTGCGACCGCGACGTCCGCCGTACTTGCCGCCGCCGCCACCGGCGCCACCGCCGAGACCAGCGACATTGCTGAACTGGTTCTCGTCGAAGGGCGAGTCCGAGACGAAGTCGGCATCGGCTTCGGAGTCTTCGTACTCGACGTCTTCGCTCTCGACGATCTCGGAGTCCTGGAGCTCCGGCTCCTCGATGGGATCTTCGATTTCCTCTTCCGGGATGATCTCTTCCTCGGGCTCGATGATCTCCTCCGGGGGAGCGATCGCCTTGGCCTCGATGATCTTGTTCTCGCTGTCGTCCCACTCCTGCCACGGAATGGCCGCGGCGATGAAGAAGGCCATCAAGTGAACGGCGGCCGAGATCAGGAGCCACGGAGCCGCGCTCATCCATTCGTAGAGAATGTCGTTGAAGCTTTGCTCTTCCTCCCAAGGGCGGAGCATGTGCGATTCGATCTGGATGCCTTCGAAGTCTTCGGTCATGGGAGAGAGCCCTCGGTGGGCGGTGCGCTACGCGGAGCGCCGGATGCGCCGTACGGATGCGCCTGATAGGTCGAGAAAGCTGGGGATTCTGGTCGAGCCCCGGGGGGCCTGTGGTCGGTGGGTGATCGCGCTCCCGCTCGCGGCAGAGGAGGGGAGAGCCGCCGGGATGGAGGCTCTCGCCCCCGCGGGGGGGCCTGGAGAGAGGTAGCGCGAAAACAGGGCCGGGCTACCAACGTGCGCCGGCGAATGGGGTTCAGAGTATATCGCCGCAGTTCCGCGAGGCAGCCACCCAGGGGGCGGTTCCTTCGAGCGGAGTGGGGCCGGGGCTACCCGAGGCTCCGGCGACCCGGGTTGGGGAGCCTGCCTACGGCCCTGAAGAGCGGGGTCAGTGCGACTGCGAGCCCATGTCGAGCGGGGGCTCGATGAAGGAGCCCTCGACCAGCTCCTGGTGGCCGAGCGCCAGGTACCAGTCGTCCCGCTGGGCGAGCGCTCGGTTCGTGAGCACCGCCTGGACCTGACCGTCCATGAACGGGCGCGGCGCGACGGGGGCGATGCGCTGCCGGAGGCGGAAGAAGCTGTAGCGTAGCTCGTTCGCCTCCTCGTCCAGGTCCGTCTGCACCTCGGAGAAGTCGCCGATCTGGGCCGTCTCGGCGAAGGCCTTGAGAGCGGGCGCCGGGGTCAGGTTTCGAATCGGCACGGTGAAGCTCGTCGTGACGCTGCGCTTGGGCCCGATCTCGCGTACCAGGCTCGCCAGGTCCTCCCCGGCGATGGCTCGCTGCCTGAGGTTGCTCGCCTCGGCCAGAGCCGTAACCGGATCGGCATCGGGAGCGGGAGCGCTCGTGAACTGCTCCAGCTCGACCTTCTCGGGCGCTCCGAACTGTTCGCGAACGTCGCTGTAGATCTGGTGCATCTCGCCCGGCCGAACGAATCGATCGCGATAGGGCCTCTTGCCCGACTTGTTGTCGCCGACGACATCGTCCATCCAGGTCTGCCCGTAGAACTGGCGTTTGGTGTCGAGCTGAAACTCCTCGGCCGCCATGCCGCGCTCGTCCAGGTTCTCGAGGTAGCTCTGCAGGCCCGAGCGTCGGCGTATGCCATCGATGTGGCTCGCGACGATCTGATCGACCTGCTCTTCACCTAAGCCCAGCTGACGTCCCGCCTGCGCTTGCAAGCGGCGAATCACCATGCGAGTCCGCACCTCCGACTGAAATTTCTCCAGCTCTTCCAGCGTGCTGATCGTGATGTTCTGAGAGGTGCGAATCTCGTTGGCTTCGCGCGTTAGCTCCGAGTACGTGATGAGTTCGTCGTTGACGATCTGAGAGCCCTCGTCGAGTAGTAGCCAGCCCTCCTCGTCCGCAAGCTGCGCGCTGGAGAGGGTGGGGATCGCGAGCATCAGGCTCGCTGTCAGGATGCACTGGGTGAGTTTCGTTTTCATTGGGTAGCGGCTCCGGCAGTCATACTTGTCGAGGCGAGACCGGTTTTCAACAGCTCTTCGAACCAGTCCAGTGCGGCGGCCGCTGTTTTACATCGGCGCGGGATCTGGAGGTGCACCCGGCCGGTCTTGATCGGTCGCAGCTCCACCCGGCTGCCCGAGAAGAGCGTCTCCAGGCCGACGCGATCGGCGAAGTCGATGGCGTAGAACTCCTCGTGCCAGGCCACGCGGCGGATTCCGGCGGGGACGAGCATGGATTTGATGCGGAACTGGCGGACGATCGCGAGGGCCTCGGCGGGCGGGCGACCATAGCGATCCTTGAGCATGCCGATGATCTCCTGCTCATCCTCATCGGTCTGAATCGAGTCGAACGAGCGCAGCAACTCGAGGCGGGTGTCGCCGCCGGGAATCCACTCGCCGGAGAGGAAGGCGGGCAAGCCGAGCGCGAGCTCGACGGAGTTCTCGGTCTCTCCGCTCGCCACGATCGACTTCGGGTTCACCTCGTTCGTCTCGCCGGTTCGCATCGAGTCGACGGTGCTCTTCAAGAGTCGGCAGTACATGTCGTAGCCGACGGCCAGGATGTGCCCGGACTGCTGGGGCCCCAGGATGTTTCCCGCGCCGCGAATCTCGAGGTCTCGCATGCTGATGTTGAAACCCGCGCCGAGCTGGCTCATCTCTTCCAGCGCTTTGAGCCGCTTGCGCGCAACGTCCGAGAGCGGCTTCGTCTTGTCGACCATCAGGTAGCAGTAGGCCTTGTGGTTTCCGCGTCCGACGCGACCGCGTAGCTGGTGCAGCTCCGACAGGCCGTAGAGGTTGGCCTGGTCGATCACGATCGTTCCCGCCGATGGAATGTCGATGCCGTTCTCGACGATCGTCGTGGCGACGAGCACGTCCGCATCACCGCGGGTGAACGCGTTCATGATCTTGCGCAGTCCAGTGCCGGGCATCTGGCCGTGGCCGACGAGATAGCTGCACTCGGGTACGAGCTCGGAGAGCTCACGCTTCACGCGCTCGATCGAGGTGACGCGGTTGTGCAGGAAGAAGGTCTGGCCGCCGCGGTTCTTCTCGCGCAGGAGCACCTCGCGCAGGAGCTCGCGATTGTCCGCCGAGACCAGGCGCGTCTCGATGTCCTGCCGGCCGTCCGGCGGCACGGTGAGCGCCGAGATGTCGCGGACGCCGGAGAGCGACATGTGCAGGGTCCGCGGGATCGGCGTCGCCGAAAGTGTCAGCACATCGACGGTCGCACGGAGCTTCTTGAAGTGTTCCTTGTGCGTGACGCCGAAGCGTTGCTCCTCGTCGATGATGATCAGGCCCAGGTTCGCGAAGGAGACATCCTTCGAGAGGATGCGGTGCGTTCCGATGAGGATGTCCACCTCGCCGCTCGCGACGCGGGCGACGACCTCTTTGGCAGCCTTCGCGGTGCGGTAGCGGCTTAACGACTCGACCGTCACCGGGAAGTCGGCCAGGCGCTCCTTGAAGGTCTTCTCGTGCTGGGAAGTCAGCACAGTCGTCGGAACGAGAACGGCGACCTGGCCGCCGCCATTCACGACCCGGAAGGCGGCGCGCAGGGCGATCTCGGTCTTTCCGAAGCCGACGTCGCCACACAGCAAGCGATCCATCGGGCGCTTGCCCGTGATGTCCGCGGTAATCTCGCGGTCCGCGATGACCTGGTCGGTCGTGTCGGTCCAGGGGAAAGCGCCGATCAGGTCCTGCACCAGCTCGTCGTCCTTCGGCCATGGGTCGCGCGTAAAGGTCTCGCGCTTGCCCTGGATCTCCAAGAGCTCCGCGGCCAGGTCGATCAGCGCTTTGCCGACCTTCTCTTTCCGCCTGCGGAAGGCCGGGCTTCCGATCTTGTCGAGCGGCGGCGACGCGGAGCCGCTGCCGACGTAGCGCTGGACCAGATCGATTCGACTGGCCGGGACGAAGAGGCTGACGTCCTCCTTGAAGATCAGGTGGAGGTGGTCCTCTTCGCCGCCGTTGCGATCCATGCGCACGAGGCCCGCGTAGCGCGCGAGACCATGGACCGCGTGGACGACGAGGTCGCCCAACCTGAGTTCGAAGAAAGAGGCGAGGACCTTTGCGCGGTGCGCGGGGCGTGCTTTGGCGCGCCGCTGTGTCGTCTCGACTCCGGCGAGCTCGCGGTGATTGACCACGACGATGGCAGGCTCGGCCCAGCGGAAGCCGCGCGTGAGCGTGCCCTGTGCGAGCTCGACCTTCAGCTCGCTCGCGGCTTCTTCGGCGGTCTGGTCCGTCTCCGCCAGGAGCGCACGAAAGCGATGTTCCTCTGCCTCGTTCGTGCAGAGTACCCGAACTCGCGTTCCGTCCAGCCCCACGCCGCGCAGCGCTTGGGCGACGACGGGCATGCCGACGGCCAGGCTCTGGACCGACTTGACAGGAAAGTCGATGTCCTTGGTCGGCAGGCTCTGCAGCGAGAGCTGGCGCTTCTTCGAGCGTGCTCTTCGAAGCGAGTCCAGGGCTTGCGCGTGCGAGCTCGACTGCAAGCGCAGCCCTTCGGTCTGGTCCTCGACGCGCAGCGGTTCGACCTCGACCCAGATCGCGTTCGGGTGGAACAGGTTGGCGGGCAGGGTGCCGCTGCCGGTCTCGATGTCGCCGGCGTCGTTCGCGAGGCAGAGCGAGGCGCGTGTCAGTGACTCGACGCTGCGCTGATCCGCGGGATCGAAGCTGCGCAAAGACTCGATCTCACTGTCCCAGAGCTCGATCCGGAGCGGAAGCTCGGCCGCGAAGGGATAGATGTCCAGGATGTCGCCGCGCATGCTGATCTCGCCGGATTGTTCGGCGAGGGGGGTGCGCTGATAGCCGGCGTTGACCAGGCGCTCGAGTAGCGCATTCGTGTCGAGCTTCTGCTTGAGCTGCAGGTGGAGGAAGTCACTGGCGATCTCCCGTGGCGAGGGAATCGGCTGCAGGACGGCGAGCAGCGACGCGATCAGGACTCGCGGTTGGCGCTCCGGCGGGCCGGCCAGGCGCTGAGCAACCTGGAGTCGTCCGCGCACGGCGTCCATGTCGGCGCCCGCTGACAGAGTTCCCGTCTCGCGCGCGGGGAAGATCGTGGAGTCGACACCGAAGGCGGCCAGGTCGTCAGCGAACAGCTCGGCTTCGTCTTCTTTCGAGCAGAGAATCACCCAGGGTGCGTCGAGGCGACGCATGAGTGCGGAGAGAACGAAGCTCTGCGATGCGCCCCACAGCCCGCCGGCCGCAGCCGGTGCTCCCGCGGAGACTTTCGCGAGCAGTTCTTCGAAGCGAGGGCTGGCGTCGAGTTCCGCCGGATCGAGGACGGGCGCCGGCGGGTGCTCGGTCACGCGACGTCCTCAGCCTCCAGCTTGAGCAGTGCTTCGTGGGCGGCCCAGCGCTCGGCCTCCTTGCGCGTGCGTCCCCATGCCGTCGGAAACTTTTGGCCCGCCACCTCCGCGGAGATGAGGAAGGCGCGTGCGTGCGCGCGGCCGCGTTGATCGATGACGTGGTAGATGGGGGGCTTGCCGGCCAGCTTCTGGCAGTACTGCTGAAGGATCTGTTTGGGGTTCGGTTCGGGCTCGTTGCGTCGGACCCGCTCGAGCGGAGTCTTCAGTGTCTTGAGCGCGAACTCACGGGCCGCTTCGAAGCCACCATCAAGATAGACAGCGGCCAGAACAGCCTCGTAGAGATTAGCGAGGACTGAGCGAGGGAGTGCACGATGTTTCATGCCGGCTCCGACTCGCACTCCGTCTTCCAGCCGCATCAGTCGTGCCGCTTGCGCGAGAGTCTGCCGCGATACGACCCAGGCCTTGAACTCGGTCAGGTCACCTTCGGGCAGCTTGGCGTGCCAACGAAACAGCTCGTCGGCCACGATCAAGTCGAGGACGGCGTCGCCGAGGAACTCCATGCGCTCGTTGTTCTCGCTCTCACCCAAGGAAGAGTGAGTCAGAGCGAGTTCGAGGCGGGCGGGATCCTTGAAGGTATAGGGGATCTTAGGCATAGGCTCGGGCGGCGATCGACACCGGGTCCCGCCGTAGCGGAGCCCGCCGCCGCGCGTCGCGGGGCCGGAAGCAAGAAACAGTATAGGCCCCTGAGCGGAGCTTGTGCGAAAGTGGGGGGTGGACTCCCTCAGTCCCTCTCAATCGGCATGCTGGTTCCGAGGATTGATAGAGAGTTCGCCCGAATGTCACCGATACCTTGATTTGTGGAATCACCCAGCCAACAACCAGATTCTCGGCCCTCCGAGGCTCGGTCCGAGCCAGGAGAGCTGCACGCTCACCCGGATCACCACGGGGAGGGTGGGGCGTGGACTCCGCGGCCCAACGACCACCATGTCGAGCCCTTCTTCGGCGGGCTGGGAGCGGAGCCGACCGAGGCGGAGTCGGGCTCGAGTGGTTCCTTGCTGATCCTGGGGCTCGCGCTCGCCGGGGCGCTGCTCGCCTGGTGGGTCTTGGCGTAGACCGGACCCCGTTCCGGCAGCAGCGCTAGCGCTTGGTGAGTCGCTCGCACTCGCTGGCCGCGAATCGATCGGTCATTCCGGCGATGTAGTCACACACCGAGCGCTCGAGGCCGGCCTTCTCGATCCAGTTGCGATACCAGGGCGGGAGCTCCTCCGGCCGAGCGACGAGAGCTTGGAAGAGCATTCCGACGGTCTCGGTCGCCTGGTTCCCGAACTCGAGGAGCTCCTTGTGGTGATAGAAGCGCTCGTAGAGGAAGGCCTGCAGCTCGGCAACTTCCGGAGCGAGCTGTTCGCTGTGCGCGATCAGCCGCTGGTTGGCCGCGCGCGCACTGTCATGATCCGTCAGCCCCGCTTCTTCGATCCGCCGCGCGCTGGTGTCGATCAGATCGTTGATGCAGATCTTGAGGAGCTCGTTGGTGAGCCGCTTGACGCGCAGCTTGTCATCCCGCGTTCCCTTCAAGAATCCCGGGTGGCGCAGATCCACCGACTCGTAGGCACCTCGCCAGAGCGTGCAGGCTTCGAAGACCTCGGGCTCCGAGAACATCGAGTTGCGCAGCCCGTCCTCGAGGTCGTGCACGTCATAGGCGGTCGAGTCAGCAAGGTCGACGACCTGCGCTTCCAGGTAGGGACGCTTGGGCCGCGGCAGGAACTCAGCGGGCCAGTCGGCGTCCTTCTCGTGCTTGATCAGTGACTCCCTCACCTCGCGAGTGAGATTGAGGCCGGGGTAGTCGGGGCTTCGCCTCTCGAGTTGATCGACGACTCGGAGGACCTGAGCGTTGTGACGAAACCCGCCGCTCTCCTTCATGAGGGTGTCGAGCGCTGCCTCTCCGCGGTGACCGAAAGGGGGATGCCCGATGTCGTGGGCCAGGGCCAGTGCTTCGCAGAGCGGCTCGTTCAGGAACAGAGCGGAGCCGACGCTGCGCGCAACCTGGCTGACCTCCAAGGAGTGGGAGAGCCGCGTGCGGTTGTGGTCGCTGCGCGTGGCGACGAAGACCTGGGTCTTGTGCATCAATCGCCGGAAGGCCGTGCTGTGGACGATTCGATCTCGATCGCGTTCCCAACATGTGCGTAGGTCATCCTTCTCTTCGTGGAAGGCTCGACCCGCGGATCGACTCGCGTGGAGGGCGGCGGGGCTGAGGTGGTCCTCCTCCCACGATTCTTTGGTGCGGCGGTCGAACAGGCTAATCAGGCTCATGGTGGGTGGCAGGCTAGTGCACTCGGGAGAGAAGACCTCCCCCGGAGTTCGAAGGTATCACCTTTTGGCCCGGCAATTGTGGACCAGCGGCACCCTCGATCGGGCTGGGTTTGTCGAATTGCCCAAGGGAGCGCACAGTCCTCGCCCCGACGACTCCGGCGTTATACTCTCGGCCGACTTCTGGCCAATCGATCGGAGTCCCCAAAACTGTCTCGGGGCCCCGATAGTGGAACTGGCCGCCTCACGACCCGGGAGCCGAGCCTCCCGACTGCGCAACACCAGTCTTATGCCCCACGATATTCGCTTCAGTGACTTGGCTCTCGAACTGCAGGCAACGGCGAGGGAGATCGCCGATAAGTACGTGCGGCCGCAGGCTGCCAAGTACGACAAGCTGCAGGAGTACAACTACGATGCCGCTCGCGCCGTCGCCGAAGCAGGTCTCTTCAAGACCTGGATTCCGGAAGAGTACGGCGGCAATGGAGCGGGCATCCTGGCTCTTGCTCTCGTCACCGAGCAGCTCGCCATGGCCGACTCGGGCTTCGGCGTAGCCTTCGCAGTCAACGCGCTCGGCTCCTTCCCGATCCTGCTCGGAGGAACCGAGGAGCAGAAGAAGAAGTGGCTCCCTCAGGTTGCCTGTGGCGACAAGTTCGTCGCTTTCTGCTTGTCCGAGAAGTTCGCCGGCTCCGATGCGAGCGGGCTCTCCGTAACGGCGGAGCTCGATGGTGACGAGTACGTGATCTGCGGCGAGAAGAAGTGGACCACGAATGGCGGCGTCGCCGACTTCTACAGCGTGTTCTGCGTCACGGATCCGAGCTCGAAGTCGCGCCGCATCAGCACGATCCTCGTCGAAAAGGGCACGCCCGGCTTCGAGGTCAAGAAGGTCGAAGACAAGATGGGCATTCGATGCGTGCCCGTGGTCGAGACTCACTTCGACAACGTTCGCGTTCCGAAAGAGAACCTGATCGGCGGCCGTCCTGGAATGGGCTTCAAGCACGCCATGATGACCCTGGACCACGCGCGTCCCGGAGTGGCTGCACAGGCGCTTGGGGCCGCTCAGGGTGCTCTCGACCTGGCCCTGGTCTACTCGAATCGTCGCAAGCAGTTCGGGGCGGCCATCTCGAGCTTCCAGATGGTGCAGAAGATGCTCGCCGACATGGCGATGAAGACCGAAGCGGCGCGCTGGCTGATCTACTCGGTCGCGGCCGGAGTGGATGCGGGCAACGCGGACAAGATCTCGAAGACGGCGGCCATGGCCAAGTGCTACTCCACCGACGTCGCGATGGAGGTCGCCACCGATGCTGTGCAAATCTTCGGCGGCTACGGCTTCATGGAGGACTACCCGATCGCGAAGTTCTTCCGGGACGCGAAGATCCTTCAGATCTACGAAGGCACCAACCAGATCCAGCGCATGGTGATCGCGCGCAAGCTGGTCAAGGACGCCTCCGAGCTGGGACACCTCGAGGAGTACATCCCGACCGAGTCTCAAGTCAGCTACAAGAAGGACGAAGTCCTCACGAAGAACTGATCTCCAGACGCAAACCGCCCTGAGTTGACTCGTCAACTCATCCGAATACGTCGGAGCAAACCATGAAGCCCGGCCCCTGCTCGTTCGCGAGTAGGGGCCGGGCTTCGTTTCAGGAGTCGCTGTTCCGCGGGTGCCTCAGAAGAACTGCGTAGGGGCGCCAGGAATGCTCCGTGCTAGGCCAAGATTGCTCGACTTCCAGGTGAATTTCCGGGGTTTAGTGCGTTCGGATTGTCAGAGACCTTCGCTTGGTGGCCGTCTCCGATGAGTGCTATCGGGCGGTCGAACCGACGGACTCCTGCGGTCGATCGCCCACCACTCGGAGGACTCCCCTGCCCCTTCACTCCGAAATAGCCCCCACGAAGTCTCGCGCGTTCCAAAGCATTCCTCCCCTCGCTCTTCGAGCCGCAGAGAGCCAGGACGATTCACGGACCGCGCCGGACGAGACGCTCTTTCCGATCACCCCAGGAAAATGCGATGACTGACAAGACTTTCATTTCTCACGCTGAGCTCGACCGCCTGTTGGCGGGGAAAGCGCAGAACATCGAGACCTACGACGCCGAGGTTCAGAAGCTGAGCCGGAAGCTCGACCGAGAGGGCACCCTCCTCGAGCTATCGGATCCGATGGACTGGCGTGAACCTCGCGATCGCCGAACGACCTTCGTCAATCAGTTCGAGGCCGATATCGAGTCTATACGCATTCTGGGTCGAGAAGCGGAAGCCGCACTGGCGCGTCGAATCGACTTCTCGAGACGGCTCGTCGATCTCGTTCGCGAGCGCGAAGGGCTGCCGCCGGTCGCGGAACGCGCCGGCAATGAGTCCACGATCAAGCTGCCCTCCGAAGTCGCTCGACGAGAGAACGAGCTTCAGAATCTCCGCAAGGAGATGGTGGAGCGCAACCTCTACCTGGTCATGTTGAACGTCTCTCGGTACGCCAAGAATGGCGCGAATCGCTGGGATCTGATTCAAGAGGGCTGTGCCTCTCTCTTCCGCGCCGTCGATGGATTCGACTGGATGCGCGGGTTGTTGTTCCGAACCTACGCCGTGCACTGGTTGAACCAGGCCTTCCGGAACCACCTCTACAACTTCGGGCGAACGGTTCGCGTGCCGGTCTACTTGCAGAAGGCGATGAAGCACATCAATGCTGCTCGCTTGAAGCTCGGTGATCCGCGTGCGACGGCACTCGAAATCGCAGAGGCTGCCGATCTGAGTGAGAATGTGGTCGTCGCCGCTCTGGCGGCTTCGAACCGCAGCCTCTCGATGGACGCCTCCTCTGGCGAAGAGGGCGAGAGCAACCGCCTCAGCGATATTCTCGACGACGGGGACTACGACCCCTACTCGCCTCAGATCGAAGAGGTCGAGCTTGGCGATGGCCTGGCCCGCGAGCTCGATAAGCTGAACGACCGCGAGCGCAAAGTGGTCGAGATGCGATTCGGACTCGGCAGGGAACGCGAGTACACCCTGTCCGAGGTCGCCAAAGACCTGGGCGTGAGTGTCGAGCGCGTTCGACAGATTCAGGTTCGCGCTGTGTCGAAGATGAACACGCCGAGCTTGCGACGAGACCTCGAGCCCTACCTGAACTAGGCCCGGCCTAATGACAACGAGCGGGGGTGGACAGACCACTGTCCATCCCCGCTCTTCACTTGTGTATTCCCCTCTACGTGTGGCGGGAGCGGAGTAGAGCTACACTTGGAACACATGTCCGAAGCGCCAATTGACTCGATGATGCAGGACGAGGCGGCCGGCGAGGTCGACCTGGCTGCCCGCCCGCTCACGACCCTCTGGCTGCGCGGTATCTACCTGGACTTGCTCGCTCGCCCGCCGTACCAGCGCGAGCGCGAGCAGTGGGCCGGAAAGACAGTCCCGGAGCTCGTCGACGCTCTGCTCTCGCAGGCGGAGTTCTGGGAGGAGTGGGTCCAGACGCAGCTCTACTATTTCTTGCTCGTGGACAACTTCCGGCCGGAGTCGGAGTCGATCCTTCGGCTGCCGGAGAGACTTCGGACAGGGACGGCGGACGTGCAGGAAGCTCTGCTTCGGATCGCCTTGTGCGCGAGCTTCGATCGCCGCAATCCGGGAGCGGACACTTTCGTCACCGTGGTGATGGAGCAGATCCTGGGCATCGAAGTTCAGAAGAACACGCGTCAGCTCGAGATCGGAAAGCATGTCTACGACGGCGGGAGGGGGAAGTTCCTCGGCGTCATGGGCGATACTCAAGCGGACGTTGTACGCATCGCCATCGAGGATGAGCGCTGCCTCTTGAGGTTCGTCGAGCGAGAGTTCGAGCGCTTCACTCTGGAGGATGCGGACAGCCGCGATGCGAAGCGCCATGCGGACGAACTTCGAGAGAACTCGAGGACGTACAGGGAGATCGTGCGCGAGTGGCTGCTCTCCGATGCCTACGCGGACAGGTTCAATCGTCGAGCCGAGCTTCCCAATCGCGTCTTCGCACGGAGTCTCTTCGTCGACCTCTTCGATCGCTTGCCCGACACGGAAGAAGTGCGGCGAATTCGCAGTGCACTCGACGGTTTGGGAGACGCCGGTCCGCTTCGCTCCGCGCTCGTTCGGATCCTGCTCGATTCGGGCAAGGTTCCGCTTCCCTCGCGGGAGGAGATCGAGCATCCACACCAGTGGATCCGCGACAGCTTCGTGCGCTACTTCGGACGCCTGCCCACGAAGGAGGAGCTGACCACCTTCCGCGAGGCGTTCCGCGACCCCGCCTGTCGTCCCGAGACCGTTGTGTATGCGCTCCTGACGCATCCCGAGTACGCTAGCCGGTAAGGCCCGAGCGCGATGGTTACTTCACGACTTCGAGCACCTAGCTCTCTTAACGCGCCTCGCAGCCGCGTCACTTCCCTGCCGCGTCACTTGCCTCGAGCAGTCCCACTCGAACCGAAAGCAGTCTCTGTCATGAGTCATCTCGATCCGAGCCACCCAAGCACTCCCGAGTGGACACGCCGGGGCTTGCTGAAGACCGGTCTGGCGGCAGCGGCCGGGACGGTGATCGCTCCTTCCGCGCTGGCCTGGGCACCGCGACCGGACCGACTGACCCGCCACGTCATCCTGATCGCCTTCGCCGGAGGCGTTCGAACGCGCGAGACGCTCGGGATGCCGGCCAACGTCCCCAATCTGACCGCGATGGCGAAAGAGGGCGTGGCCTACTACCGGACCAAGACGGCCAACCTCGGCCACTTCGGCGCGACGATGTCACTCTTCACGGGCATCAGTGAAGCGCGTGGGATTCGAGAGAACGCGAGAGGCGGGGATCCGACGATCTTCGAGTACCTGCGCAAGGACCTCGAGCTCCCCGCAACCGACGTGTGGATCAGTACCTCCGGCGGTGCGCAGCAGACCAACTACTCCCACGGTCTACATCCCGACTACGGCTCACAGTACGGTGCCAACGTGTTGGATGGCGACGGGATCTTCAACAGCGAGTTCAAGTCGATTCTGGACTCTTGGGGCCGGCCGAAGGAGATGGACAAGCGCGAGCTCGAGCTCATGCATCGCATGCGGTCCGGCATCGGTGGCGCAGCCGAGGACTCTCGGGCAAGTGCCTCGCGTGAGACCGTCGAACGCTACATCCTCGAAGAGCTGACTCGCGGAACTTCCGATGTTCGCGGAGCGAATGCGGCAGATGCCAAAGCTATGCGCGTCGCTCGCAACCTGCTCTCGATCTTCAAGCCGAAGTTGGTCTCCGTCGTGCTTCAGCGCGCGGACTCGGCGCACGACTCCTACAACGAGTACTCGGAGATCATTCGCATGAACGACGCCGCGCTCGGCGAGCTGTGGGACGTCGTCAAGAGCGACCCGGTGCTTGCGGAGACGACTTCGATCTTCGTCTTGCCGGAGTTCGGCCGCGATCAAGACCTGAACTCACGGCGCGGATTGGATCACGGCGACGGATCGGATGACCTGAACTACGTCTCGACCGTCTGCTGGGGCCCCGACTTCAAGCGCGGGCACGAGAGCAACGAGACCGTCAGAACGATCGACGTCTGTTCGACGATCTGCGAGATGTTCGATGTGCGCGCGCGCTTCGCACGCGGCAAGCGTCTCCCGCGACTGTTCGCCTAGTCCGTCATCCTGTGATGCAGGCTCTCCTCGCGCTCGGTCTCGCGCTGCTCACGGTTTCGGCCTCCGCTTCGGCGCAGGACGAGTCGACTTGCGTTCAGTGCCACGAGGGCATCGAGGCGATGCATCCCGAGGCGGAGCTCTCCTGCACGGACTGCCATGGCGGAGACTCTTCGGGGGCGACCAAGGAGCAAGCTCACATCTTCCCGCGCCGGAAACCGACCGGCGATGAGCGCGTCGCGCCGCTCGACTTCGATCTGAAGTGGCGACAGTTCGTCAATCCGATGGACTTGAGGGTCGTCGATGTGACCTGCGCCGAGTGTCACGCCGAGGATGTGGCGCGCATGCTCTCGAGCTTGCACGGAACGACCGCAGGGCACCTGTCCGATGGGTTCTACGAGGTCGGCAGCTTCGAGGAGCGCGGCTCCAAGTACTCGGTCTTTCCGGTCCGCTCGTCGCCGCGAGAGGGGGGCGCAGTCGAGCGCCTCGACTCGGTCCCGGCTCCAGCCAAGACTACGCCGCGCAATCAGTTCGATCTGGCGCACCACTACGCCGACCTCGCGCGGAAGGAGTGCATGCAGTGCCACCTCTACTCGCAAGGCCGAGCCGTGCGCGGGCGAGTCGGTTTCGACGGCGACTACAGAGGCGAGGGCTGTGCCGCATGCCACGTGGCCTACGCGACGGATGGATTGACTCTGAGCGCGGACCGACATGCGCCCGCGGGGGAGCCCGGCCATCCGCGGACGCACTCCATGACCGCCACTCCCGACACGGACTCGTGCACACGCTGTCACTACGGCGACGCATCGATCGGTCTGAATTTTCGCGGACTGTCACAACTTCCGCCAGGTGCTCCCGGCGGACCGGACATCCCCGGAACGACGAACGTCCAGCTCAATCGCTCGTTCTATCTCAACGATCCCGAGATGACGCCGCCGGATATTCATCACGAGCGCGGCATGCACTGCATCGACTGTCACACGAATAGTGATGTGATGGGTGATGGCAGACTGCACGGCCAGATGGAACATGCGGTCGAGATCTCGTGCGAGGCTTGCCACGGCACCTTCAGTGAACCGTCCACTCTGATGACGGAGCGCGGAGGACCGCTCGAGAACCTGAGTCGGGTCGGCGAGGAAGTCTTCCTGGTCAGCAAGGTCGATGGTCGCTCACACCGCGTGCCGCAGGTCGTGGACATTCTGAATCCCGACCATCACCGCTATAACCCGCGCGCGGCGAGAGCGATGACCGGGCAGCACGCGAACATCGAGTGCTACACCTGCCATGCGGGTTGGAACGCGAACTTCCTGGGCTTCCACTTCACACGCAACGAGTCGCTCACGCAGCTCGACCTCATGAGCGGCAAGCGAACGCCGGGTCGAGTCACGACGCAGGAGAAGGTGTTCGCGACCTGGAAGAGCTTCTACGCGGGTCTCAACGAGGCCGGGCGGGTGGCGCCGTACCTGACGGGCTTCTCGATGATGGGGAGCGTGTACGACAAGAATGGGGATCTGATCCTCGATCAGGTGCTTCCGGAGACCGCGGAGGGGCTCTCCGGGATGACCATGATCCACCACCAGCTCCACTCGACGCGCCCGACGGCGCGGCAGTGCGTGGAGTGCCATCGAGCACCGAGTACCTGGGGCCTCGGGTCCCCGAACTTCCGCCTGGGCCGGCGGCTGGTCTTCGCTGCAGATCGCCGCGGTGTCGAGGTCATCGCGCTCAAGCTGGAGAACCTCTCGGAGTCTGTTCCGCTCGCCAAATTCGTCGTCCCCGATGTCGTCGATCTGGCCCTCCGCAGTGACGACCTCCAGGGCCACGCGCAGACCCTGTTCGTCGCGGAGGGCGGACGAGGCATTCACGCCGTGGACGTCTCGAACCCGACGGATCCCAAACGCATCGGCTTCATCGGTTGTGCGCAACCGCGCGCGCTTCACCTGGAAGAGCCCTACCTCTACGTCGCCAATGGAGAGGGCGGGCTCTCGATCTTCGATGTCCGCAAACCGGAAGCCATGGTGCTCATCGGCGTCGCGGCGACTTTCGACGCGCACGATGTAACGGTGGCATGGCCGTGGGCCTACGTCGCGGATGGACCGGGTGGGTTGGTGATCGTGGACGTGCGCGTTCCGATCGCGCCGCACGTGGTCTCGGCCATCGATGTCAACGGCAAGTCGACAGAACCCAATGACACGACGCACGTCGAGGTGCTCTTCCAGTACAGCCGCCCGAGAGCTACCGACGGAGTCCCCGTAAACCATCGCTCGCGCGCGCGCCACATCGCCGCGGTCTTGGATCAGTCGATTGGTGTCGCAACGATCGACGTCACGGAGCCCGTTGCGCCCCGCGTGCTCTTCCCTCCCGCCAATCGCGGATCGGAAGGCCAGTCTCGAAACGAAGTCAGCTATCGAGGGCTGATCTTTACGAGCCAGGTCGATCTCGCGGAAGCACAGGGCGGATCGCGTACTACCGAGCGCGACTACATCTACGCGCTTCGCGAGCGCACTCGCGACGACGGTTCACGGCGCTCCGAGCTGCTCGCCTTCGATGTCTCCGTGCCGGGACGCGTGCGCTACATCGAGTCGATTCCCGCCGGCTATGCGACCGAAGAGATCACTTCGCTGGCGCTCTACAATCCGCCCTTCCTGCGTCGCGTCGTCTTGGCGTCGGGCAACCGCGGAGCCTTCTTGACGGATACGAGCGTTCCCGCCGTACCGGCTCAAATCGGCGTCTTCCCTGCGTTGAAGGACGTCTACTCGATGGCGGTCGAGGAGTTTCCGCTCGACCAGATGGTTCGGCAAGACGGAAAACGTCTCAAGGATGTGAGCCATGACGGCAGTCGGTGGCTGAATCGTTCAGAGTTCGAAGACGTGCTCTCGGTGGAAGCCAAGATCCTCGATCCGAAGGTCACGCCGCTCCCCATCTTCGGTGGCTCAGCGCGCTCTCACTTCCAGCGCTACGACTCGGACACTTCCGGGTTCTTGTTCGCGAACGAGGTCGAAGCGAGCGGTGGAGTCGGCTTCGATCGCGACGGCGATCTGCGCGTCTCGATGCTCGAGCTCGCCGAGAAGATTGGGCTACTGACTTCGGGCCGGAGCCAGGTGATCGAGACCGTCGTCGTCCTTCCCGAGGATCGCACGAGCTACGACGGCGATCTCGCGCGGCTGTTGGACGGAGTCAATCCCTGGATGTTCGACAAGGACCGCGACCAGCGGCTGACACGCTCGGACCTACGCCTCGCTGCGTTCGCCGCACTCGACCTGAACGGTGATGGAAGGCTGTCGATGGGGGAGTACTCGCGAGCGCCGGGCAACGCGCGAGAGATTCGATTCGGTGACGAGGCGGCCGCGGTCGTCTTCGGCGAAGTCGATGACAATCGAGACGGCAAGCTCAGCGCGCGCGAATTCGAGTTGACGGACGAAGCTTGGGCTGCACTCGATGACTCGGAGACCGGTGAGCTGATCCTCGCCGACAACAACATCGAAGACGAGGACAAGGAGCGTGGCTTCCTGGGTCGTGCGTCCGAGTGGCCGACGCGCCGGCTGTTCCTCTCGACACTTCCTCCGATCTTGACGGTCGAGACGCTCTACGAGCTGTTCGACTCGAACCGGGACAAGCGACTCTCGCGTCGGGAGATCGAACGACGCCCGGAGCTCTTCCGCGAGCTCGACTTGAACCGGGACGGTTACGCTGTCGAAGACGAGCTCACGCGTGCTGTTCGCAGGGTTGTTCTGAACGGAGTGGACTACTCGCCGGACAGTTTCGAGAGGCGCTGGGACATCAACGGCGATGGCAGAATCACTCCTCCGGAGCTGCCGGCCTGGACTCTCGACTTCATCGAGCGCCGTAGAAGCGCTCGCTGACCGTCTGGACGTGAATGTGATCGAGACGCAAGCTATGCGCTCATAACAGGTTGCGACGGGGGGGCTCGTCTGGAACGGTCGCGATTTGTTACTCTTCCGCGCTCGGAATCGAGTGATGAGTCCCCAAGAAGTACCCACGAACGCCAGCCCCCTGGCCGAAGGCCTCTCGGCCGTGAGCCAGCCCGCCGGCGAAGTCCGTCGTCGGATGGAGCGCAAGCCGCCCTGGCTGAAGGTCCCGCTGCCTGGGGGAGAGGGCTACGCGCGTCTCAAGGGCCTGACGAAGAGCCTGTCGTTAAACACGGTCTGCGAGGAAGCTCGCTGCCCGAATATCGGCGAGTGCTGGAAGGGTGCCGAGGCCACGATGACCTTGATGGTGCTCGGCGACGAGTGCACGCGTCGATGCCGCTTCTGCGCGGTGAAGACGGTGGATCGCGCGGCCGCGCCGGATCCGAACGAGCCCAAGCATGTGGGCCTCGCCGTCGGCGAGCTGGACCTCGGCTACGTCGTCATCACGAGTGTGGATCGAGACGATCTGGAAGACGGTGGCGCGGGTCACTACGCGGCCTGCATCCGCTCGATTCGCGCGCACAGTTCGCGCACGGTCGTCGAGACCTTGATCCCCGACTACACGGGTCAGCCGATGACGACTCTGATGGAAGCTCGACCGGATGTGCTCGCGCACAACGTCGAGGTCGTCAGTCGTCTGCAGCGCAAGATTCGCGATCCGAGGTGCAGCTTCGAGCGCTCGCTCGCGACGCTCGAGCAGGCCAAGTCCTGTGATCCCGAAGTCCTGACGAAGTCATCGCTGATGGTGGGGCTGGGGGAGACGCGCGACGAAGTGCTCGAGTCGATGCGAGCGCTGCGAGCAGTAGGAACAGACTTCATGACCTTGGGGCAGTACCTGCGTCCGACAGCGCAGCACGCACCGGTCAAGGAGTACATCGAGCCTGAAGTCTTCGAAGAGTATCGGCAGGAGGGTTTGGCGATGGGCTTCGCCTACGTCGCCTCCGGCCCGCTCGTTCGATCCAGTTACAAGGCGGGTGAGTTCTTCGCAGAACGACTCGTTCGTAAGCGCCGCTCCCAGGAAACGGGATCGGCGATCCATAGCAACGCAAGAGTGAACTGAATGACCACGACAGAGCCTCTCACTGTCATTGCGGCTGACGGTGCCACCAACGGATACGACCCGGGCCTCTCCGAGGAGGAGCTGCTCCATGCCTATCGCACGATGTTGCGCGTCCGCGCCTTCGATGAGATCTGCTTGAAGCTGCAACGATCGGGTCGAATTGGATTCTCCATCCCGAACCTGGGCATCGAGGCGACTCAGGTCGGTGCGGCCAGCGCTTTCCAGAAGAGCGACTGGCTGTTTCCGAGCTACCGCGACTTCGGCATGGCGCTCTTCCACGGAGTGACGCCGCTGGACATGATGCACAACATGTACGGCAACGGACTCGACACGTCCAAGGGCCGTCAGATGCCGGTGCACTTCAGCTTCGTCGACCCGATCCGGTTCGTCTCCATCTCGTCGCCGATCGGAACGCACATTCCGCAAGCGGTCGGCGCGGCCTACGCGGCGCAAGTACGCGGCGAAGACACCGCCGTGCTCGCCAGCTTCGGTGACGGCGGAACGTCGAGCCTCGGCTTCCACTCCGGCCTGAACTTCGCAGGCGTGTGGAAGTCACCGGTCGTCTTCCTGTGTCAAAACAACGGCTGGGCAATCTCTTGCCCGATCGAAGAGCAGAGCGCGACCGACGGGTTCGCGGTCAAGGCGCAGGCCTACGGCATGCCGGGCGTCGTCGTGGACGGCAACGATCTGTTGGCCGTGCGAAAGGTCACCCTGGAAGCGGTGGAGCACGCGCGCAATGGCGACGGTCCGACGCTCATCGAAGCGAAGACCTTCCGCATGGGCGGTCACTCGACTTCGGACGATCCCTACAAGTACGTTCCGGCCGAGCAGTACGAGGAGTGGGAGAAGAAGGATCCGGTGGATCGTTTCGAGCGTTTTCTGGCTGCTTCTGGTCTGTGGAAGAAGGGCGGTCGCGACGAGCTCTACGCGGAGGCACTCCAGGAGATGAGTGATGCCGCTGCGGAAGCGCAGGGCACGCCCGCTCCCGGGCTCGAGACCATCTTCAGCGACGTGTACGCAGACGTCCCCGACCACCTCCGCACGCAAGGCGAGTTCCTCTTCGAGCTCGGCAAGCGCAGAGGAGATGCGGACGCCGGTGGCGGAGAGTTCCCGCTCTAAGAGACGCCGAAGGGAGAGCGCTCTTCGCGAGCAGCCCCTTCGCATTCAACAAGTTCAAACCAGATCACTAACGACGGACCCCACGAAACACCATGGTCACCCTGACACTGCTTCAGGCTCTTACAGACGGAATGAAATCCGCCATGCGCAAGGACGAGAGCGTTCTCGTCTTCGGCGAGGATGTCGGCAAGCGCGGCGGAGTCTTCCTGACGACCGAAGGTCTCCAGGAAGAGTTCAGCAAGCAGCGCTGTTTCGACACGCCGCTCTCGGAAGACGGAATCGTCGGTGCCGCAATCGGCATGGCGATGAACGGCATGCGCCCGGTCGCCGAGATTCAGTTCCAGGACTTCATCTTCCCGGCCTTCGACCAGATCGTGAGCGAGGCGGCCAAGCTCCGCTATCGATCCGGCGGTCAGTACACCTGTCCGCTCGTGATCCGTACGCCCTACGGCGGCGGCATCCGCGGCGGCCTGTACCACAGCCAGTCGGGCGAGGCCTACTTCTGCCACACGCCCGGCCTCAAGGTGGTCATTCCGTCGACTCCCTACGACGCCAAGGGCTTGTTGATTGCAGCGATCGAAGACCCCGATCCCGTGCTCTTCCTGGAGCCGAAGGCTCTGTACCGTTCCGTCAAGGGCGAGGTGCCCGAGGATCACTACACGGTCGACCTCAGCACGCTTCGCGAGGTCCAGTCGGGCTCCGACGTCACGGTCTTCTGCTACGGCGCGATGGTCCCGGTCGTAACCAAGGCGGCTCAGCGCGCGGAGGAGAGCGGGATCAAGACCTGCGTCGTGGACCTGCGCACTCTGCTTCCTCTCGATGAAGAGGGCGTCCTCGAGTTCGCCAAGAAGACCGGCCGCGTCGTCGTCGTTCACGAAGCCCCGCGCTTCTGTGGCTTCGGTGCCGAGATCAGTGCGCTCATCGCCGAGCGGGCCATCGAGTACATGGAGGCGCCGATCGCGCGCGTCACCGGTTTCGACACGCCCTTCCCGAATACGCTCGAGCACCACTACATGCCCGACGACCGCCGTGTTCTCGACGCGATCGAGCACGTCTACAACTACTAGTTCCAGTCCTTCCCGTCTTCCTTCCGAGTTCACCACCAACTTCACTTCGCGCAAGACGCGCTTCATCACATGGCACTCGAATTCAAGCTCCCCGACATTGGCGAAGGCATCGCAGAGGGTGAAATCGTCAAGTGGCACGTCGCCGTTGGCGATCAAGTGGCCGAGCACCAGACCGTCGTCGAGGTGATGACGGACAAGGCAACTGTCGAGATTCCGTCGCCGCAGGCGGGAACGATCCAGTCCATCGACGCTGCTGAAGGCGACGTCGTTCCCGTCGGAGATGTGATCTTCGTCCTCGGGACCGGCGGAGCACCGGCCGCTCCCTCGGCACCGGAGCCAGCAGCCGCTATTCCGGCAGCCACGATCCCGGAAGCGGCGCCGGCACCGGCAGCCACCGGAGGTGGGGGCGCAACGCTCGAGTTCAAACTGCCCGACGTGGGTGAAGGCATCGCCGAGGGCGAGATCGTCAAGTGGCACGTCGCTGTGGGCGATGAGGTCGCCGAGCACCAGACGGTCGTCGAAGTGATGACCGACAAGGCCACGGTCGAGATCCCCGCGCCCCAGGCCGGCTCGATCACCAAGCTGCTCGCCGAAGAGGGCGAGACGGTTCCCGTCGGCAACGTGATCTTCCACCTCGCCGGAATCGGCGCTGCGGTTGCGGCAGCTGCGCCCGCGGCAGTCGCGACAGCGGCAGTCACTTCGGCCGCAGCACCCGCAGCCGCCGCTGCGGCACCTGCTGCGCGCGTCGCCTCCAACGGAAATGTGCGAGCCGTGCCCAGCGCGCGCCGCGTCGCCCGCGAGCTGAACATCGACCTCAGCCAAGTCCCCGGCTCCGGTCGCAATGGTGTCGTTCGCCGCGCCGACGTCGAGGCCTTTGCCAAGTCCGGGGCGACCGCAGCTCCCGCTGCCCCGGTCTCCGCTCCGAAGGTCGCGACCGGCCCGGCCGTGACGATCCCTGTCGGCGATCGCGAGACACGCGTCAAGTTCCGCGGCGTGCGCCGCAAGATCGCGGAGGCGATGACGCGCTCGGCCTTCACAGCTACGCACTTCACGGTTGTGGAAGAGCTCGACGTCACCGAGCTGGTCGAGCTTCGCAACAAGGCGAAAGCGATCGGCGCGAAGCAGGACATCAAGGTCACCTACATGCCGTTCATCATGAAGGCCGCGGCGCAGGCGCTGCACGCCTTCCCGCAGATGAACAGCCAGCTCGATGAATCGACCGAAGAGGTCGTGACTTTCCACTACGTCAACCTCGGGATCGCCACGGACACGCCGAATGGCTTGCTCGTTCCGGTGATTCCCGATGTTCAGATCAAAGGCATCCTGCAGCTCGGTTCCGAGCTGGGCGAGCTGGCCGAGCGCACGCGTTCCGGCAAGGTCAAGCCCGAAGAGCTGAAGGGCGGCACCTTCACGATCACGAACGCCGGCAACATCGGCGGCATCCTCGCGACGCCCATCATCAACTTCCCCGAGGTTGGAATCCTCGGCGTGCACCGGATCGTGAAGCGTCCGGGAATCGTCGAGACTCCCGAGGGCGACGAGATTGCAGTGCGTCACTACATGAACCTCTCGATCAGTGTGGATCACCGCCTGGTCGACGGCGCCGATGCCGCGCGCTTCTTGGTTCACATGAAGACGCTGCTCGAAGATCCCGGGCTCCTCTCGCTCTAGTCTCTACCAGAGCTCCCTCACCACGGACTGCAGACGACTAGCTCCATGACCGCGACCCTCTCGATAACGCGCCAAATACTGGATCCCGCAGGCAAGCTCTGCGCGAACGATCCCGAGCTGTCGCCGGACTTTCTGAAGGAGCTCTTCGTTCATATGTTGCGCGTGCGCGCAGTGGACGAGCGCATGCTCAAGCTTCAACGAGCGGGCCGGATCGGCTTCGTCGGATCGATGTACGGCCTCGAAGCGGCCATGATCGGATCGGCCGCTGCGCTCGAGCCGCAAGACTGGCTCTGGTCGGGACTCCGTGAGGGCGGCGCTGCTCTGATGCGCGGCCTGCCTCTGTCGGAGTACATCGCGCAGATGTACTGCAACGGCAGCGACACGGCCAAGGGACGTCAGATGTGCAACCACCAACAGCACGTCGGAACGAACTACCCGAGCTGGTCGTCGGTGATCGGAACGCAGATTCCGCACGGGGTGGGCGCGGCCTACGCGTCGAAGCTGCGCAACAAGAACGCTGTGCACGCGATCTACTTCGGCGACGGTGCCACGAGTTCGAACGGCTTCCACTCCGGTCTCAACTTCGCAGGCGTCTGGAAGACACCGACCGTGTTCATGTGCGTCGACAACGGCTGGGCGATCTCCGTGCCCTCGAGCAACCAGACGGCGGGCACCTACGTGTCGCGCGGTGAGGCCTACGGCATGGAAGCGCACGAGGTCGACGGGAATGACGTGCTCGCCACCTTCGAAGCTTCGCGACTGCTCGTCGAGCGCGCGCGGGCCGAGAACGAGCCGGCGCTGCTCGTGATCAAGACCTACCGCATGGCGGGCCACTCGAGCTCGGACGACCCGACGCGCTACCGCGATCAAGAGGAGGTCGACAGCTGGGCCGCGCAGGATCCGCTCGACCGATTCGAGGCCTACCTCAGCAACGCGGGCCACCTCGAAGCCGGTGGACGCGCTCGCATCTACGGCGAGCTGATCGAGGAGATCGACCGCGAGGCGAACCACCAGGAGAGCGCCCCCAAGATGCCGCTTCGCTCTCTCGTCGATGACGTCTACGCCGAGGTGCCGAACCACCTGCGACGCCAGTACAACCGCTTCCTCGAGGTGTCCGAACGCCTCGGAGATGCACAGCCGGGCGATGGAGCTTTCCCTCTTTGAGCCAGCAATCGACTGCCCCCGTTCACAAATCCGCGCCGGCCAAAGGCGCTCGTTCCTCGGAGATTGAGATGACCCGCAAAGTCGTGGTGATCGGTGCTGGCCCGGCCGGCTACGTGTGTGCCATTCGCCTCAAGCAGCTCGGCCAAGACGTGACCGTCGTGGAGAAGGAGTTCTTGGGCGGCACGTGCTTGAACGTCGGGTGCATTCCGTCGAAGGCGATGATCGCCGCTGGCTCGCTCATGGCCAAGATCAAGAAGGGCGAGCAGATGGGCATCTCCGTTCAAGGAGTGGACATCGATCTCAGCAAGCTCGTCGAGTGGAAGGCCAATATCGTCAAGCGCCTGACCGGCGGCATCGGAACGCTCTTCAAGCAGCACGGCATTCCGTGGCACGAAGGCTCCGCGACGATTCGCGACAAGAACACCGTGGTCGTGAAGACCAAGGACGGCGAGCAGACGCTCGCTTGCGACGACATCGTAATCGCGACCGGCTCGGCGCCGATCAGCATTCCCGGCTTCCAGATCGACGAGGACCAGGTCTGGTCATCGACGGGCGCGCTCGCTCCCAAGAGCTTGCCCAAGCACCTGCTCGTGATCGGCGCGGGCGTGATCGGCCTCGAGCTCGGCATGATGTACCGCCGGCTCGGCAGTGAGGTCACCGTCGTGGAGTTCACACCTGGCGCGCTTCCGGGAACCGATCCCGACTGCGTCAAGGTCATCGAGCGCGAGCTGAAGAAGTCGAAGACCAAGCTCCTGACCAACCACGCGGCGACGGGCTTCGTGAAGCACGAGGGCGGCTTCCGCGTGACGGCGAAGGGACCGAAGGGCGAGCAGACGATCGACTGCGATCAGATTCTGTGCGCCGTCGGTCGCAGGCCTTACTCCGACGGACTGGGCCTCGAGAAGCTCGGCTTGAAGACCGTGAAGCCCGGCTTCATCGACGTCGACTCGCAGATGCGCACGGCGATCCCGAACATCTACGCGATCGGCGACATGGTCGGTCAGCCGATGCTCGCGCACAAAGGCAGCCACGAGGGGCTCGTCGCCGCGGCGGTCATCGCGGGCAAGCCGGATGAGAACGATGCGCGCTGCATTCCGAGCGTGATCTACACACACCCCGAAGTGGCCTCGGTTGGCCTGGGCGAGGCTCAGGCAAAAGAGGCGGGCCACGAGATCGCCGTGGGCAAGTTCCCCTTCGCCGCGTCGGGACGAGCCATGACCCTCCAGGACACGGATGGCTTCATCAAGATCGTCGCGGACGCAAAGACGGACGAGGTCCTCGGCGTTCACATGGTCGGCCCCGAGGTCACCGAGCTGATCGCGGAGGCTGGTCTGGCCATCGAAATGGGCGCGACGACCGAAGATATCTCGCGCACGATTCACGCTCACCCCTCACTGACCGAAGCCATGATGGAGGCCGCCGAAGCCGTGCACAAAATGGCGGTCCACATCTACCAGAAGTGAGCTCTCGTCGATGAGCGCAGTGATGGGAACGATCCTACAGGTCAATCAGATCGGCGTCAGTCGATACGCGGATGCGCGCGAGCTCCAGAAGGAGACCGTCGAGCGACGCCTGAAGGGGGAGATCAACGACACGCTCATCATCACCGAGCACGAGCCGGTGATTACGGTTGGGCGAGGGACGCCGCGCGACGAGAAGTTGGAGGCGGGCTTCGAAGTCATCGAGACCGAGCGCGGTGGCGAGGCGACCTATCACGGGCCCGGGCAGCTGGTTGTCTATCCGATCCTGCTGCTGCCGGAAGGGCGACGCGACCTGCACCGCTACCTGCGTGACCTGGAAGAGGTGGTGATTCGCTGTCTCGCAGAAGTCGAGGTCCTGGGCGAGCGGCGCGACGGCTTGACCGGAGTCTGGATCGGCGGCAAGAAGGTCTGTTCGATCGGCGTGACGGCGAAGAGCTGGGTGACCTACCACGGTTTCGCTCTGAATCTGCGCTCGGACCTCGATGCGTTCGGTCGCTTTCGGCCGTGCGGGTTGGACCCTGGCGTGATGACGAACCTGGCCGATCACGCGGAGCTGCCTCCCGGGAACCTCCTATTTCAAGTCCTCGCTGTGAAGCACGTGTGCGAGGTCTTTGGCCTCGAGTTGCCCGAGCCTCCCGACCTCTCCGATGCGCCTGCGGGAAGCTGCGGAGTCGACGCTGGAGACGAGAGTGGCAGCGGCGGCGGTAGGTTTCCCGACCTCCCCATTTTTCCCTCGTAGAACGCGCTTCCGGAGCGGAAGAAATTTCCGCCTCCAGTTCGAGTCAATAGAAGGTGATCGGCAACAGTTCGCGATTCGGGAAACCCGATGAATCCAGCTGCCCAAGCATGAGGGCGCCCACAGAAGGGCGCGTTCGTGCGGTATTGCGGCTGTTGATTGCATGCGGATTCAAAACGGAAACGATCCCAACTCCGTCGGGGGGGAGGCGGATCGATACTTTGCTCGATATCGAGAGCTGAAAGAGCAGGGCGAGATGCCCGGGCTCTCGCTTCCCGATTGCTCTTCGTTGGGCGCGGCTGGAAAGCAAGGCCGAGACCTCTGTGAGGAGCTCGTTCGCCAGCTCTGTTCGGGGATCAAGGACAAGCGCCGCGTGCGTAGATTCCGTGAGGCATGGGGTCTCTCGATGGAGATCGCCCTGGCGAATCGATCGGGCATCTGCGAGAGCTTCCCGTACGACGAGTTCTGGTCGCAGTCACTCGCATGTGGACTCGCGGCGCACGCACTCTCGCTCAAGCTCTGCTGCGGCAAACCTGAAGAGGCCTTCCTCACGGGATTCCTCTATCGCCTGGGCGCACTCGCCCTCTCGTCCGCCTTCCCGACGGAGTACGCAGAGCTCATGGAAGTCAGCTCGCTGTCCGAGCTCGACGAGATCAGAGGCGTCGAGCGAGATTTGTTCGGCCTGGATCACGTCGAGACGACTCACGCGATCCTCGTCGACCTCGAGATGCCCAGCGAGCTGCTCGCCGCCATGAGTGAGCTCTCCAAGGAGAGCCGCGGAAGCCAGTCCGACCTGAAGGGCTTGGTGCTGAGCGCTGAGCGGATCGCGAACATCTGCCTGCTCGACGAGGAGCGCGGAAACGAAGAGTGGTCCACGATGATCGAGCTGCGTCGAGAGCTCGGGCTCGAGCGCGATGAGTTCGTGGAGCTCGGCGACGCCGTCGTGCGTCAGTGGTGGGAGTACGGCGACATGCTCAAGATCCACACGAAAGCCGTCACTTCCTTCCTCGAGCTCGATGACACGACGATTACGGATCGCTCCCTGCTCGGAATCACCAAGTTTCACGCGGCACCGACAGAGCGTGCATCGCTCACGGTGCTGATTGCGGATGACGATGCCGGCACCCGAGTGATTCTGAAGCGCCAGCTCGAAGTCGGCGGCTACCAGGTGATCACTGCCAATGACGGAGCGGATGCGTTCAGCTCCGCACTCCAGCACTCACCGGACGTCGTGATCGCCGATTGGATGATGCCGGAGATGGACGGCCTCGAGCTGTGTCGCGCACTACGCAGATACGAGGCAGGGCGGATGCTCTTCTTCGTCCTACTCACGGGACATGGAGAAGACGAGGGCATCATCGAAGCCTTCGAAGCAGGCGTCGATGACTTCTTCACGAAGCCGTCGAACCAGGACGTCTTGCTCGCGCGGATGACTGCAGCCAATCGAGTGCTGACCGATCGGCGCCAAATCGAAGAGGACCACCGGCAGCTGAAGAAGCAGCTGTGCCGAATGGCGGGGCTCGCGCGTGAAGCGAAAGACGCGGCCGTGACGGACTCACTGACCATGCTCCCGAACCGGCGCTACGCGACACGTCGCCTCTCCGAAGAGTGGTCCTACTCAGAGCGCACCGGTCACCCGTTCTCGATCGTCATGATCGATGTAGATCAATTCAAGCTGGTCAACGACACCTTCGGCCATGATATCGGGGACATCGTCCTGCAGCGTGTCGCCAGCGTGCTCGACGAAGCGACTCGAAAGGGCGAGGTGGCTTGCCGTTTCGGAGGTGAGGAGTTCTTGGTGCTCTGCCGCGAGACCTCTGACGAGGAAGTGCGAAAGTGCGGAGAGCGGATTCGGATGGCCGTGCAAAACGCGGTGATCGAGGAGGTTCCCGGCGACCATCCGATTACCGTGAGCGTCGGTGTGGCGACCAGGTCGGCGGCTACGGAGAGCATCGATACGCTGGTTCGCGCCGCGGATCAGGCGGTCTACAGGGCGAAATCCGAGGGACGAAACCGGGTCTGCTAGGCGCTAGCACCCGTTCAGCGGCCGTTCCGGGGGCTGAACCAATACCAGGAAGGCCTGGTACGAATTGTCCAGAAAGACTGGACGCGGGCCAACCCAGATGACGATGGGGTCAGCGGATCGTCAAAGAGTACGTTCCATCCTCACCCCATTAACCCCGCTGGTTCGAGTCCCCGAAATGTCTGATACGAACGACAACATCCTCGATATGGAAGTCATCGGGGCCCTGCGCGCTTTGGAAGAAGACGGCGCTCCCGGATTGTACGACGAGATCGTCGAGCTCTTCCTGATGGACACTCCGACTCGTCTTCAAGACCTCGCTACTGCGTCTGCCGAAGGGGACATGAAGGGTGTCGAAGCTGCGGCGCACTCGCTGAAGGGGAGCTGCGGCAATCTCGGGGCGACCACCCTAGTCGACCTGTTCCGGAGGATCGAGCAGCTGAGCCGCGAGGAACTCGTGGACGAGATTCCGAACCTCGTTGGTCAGATCGGTCCCGAGTTCGATCGAGTGCAAGCCGCGCTCAAAGAGGCCAAGTAGTCGGACTCGCACTCGCCGAACCAACTCCACGCCCCACCCGATCACCATGATCCGCAAGCAGTTTGATGAGCTGAAGAACTCCGGGCGACTTCCGTCGCCGTCCGGAATCGGCCTCAAAATCATGCGAATGACGCAGACGGACAGCTGGGACATCACCGATCTGGTCGGCGTCGTCTCGGCCGACCCCGCTCTCACGAGTCGAATCATCAAGCTCGCGAACTCGGCGCAGGAAGCCGGGCTAGCGGCGATCGCAACGCTGCAGGACGCAGCGGTTCGCGTCGGCGCGCGGAATGTCTCGAACCAGGCGCTCAGCTTCTCGCTCGTCTCCGGCAATCGCAGCGGCCGCTGCGCGGAGTTCGACTACGATCGGTTCTGGTCTCTCTCGCTGGCAACCGGCGTGGCGGCGGGACAGATCAGCAAGCAGGCTGGCCTGGGTGCACCGACGGAAGCCTTTACGTGCGCGCTCCTCTCGAAGGTCGGCCAGCTCGGCTTGGCGAGCGTTCATCCGTCGGCCTACAGCGAGCTCCTGGCCGCTGTTCACGAAGACTCCTCACTGGAAATTGCGAGCCTCGAGAACGAGCGCTTCGCGATCAACAGCCGTGAGGTCACCGCCGCTCTGATGGAAGACTGGGGAATGCCCGAGTACTTCTACGAGGCCGTCAGCTATCAGAAGCGAAGCGTCGCGGGCGACGAGACGACGAACAAGAAGACGATCGAGCTCGTGCTCACGCTTCGAATGGCCGCAACGCTCGGCGAGTTCTGCCTGGCCGACGAGAGAGGGCAGGTCGAACTCTGGCCCGCGATGGCGCGAGTTCGCGACGACCTCGGCCTGGACACCGACGAGTTTCAGGAGTTCTGCGAGAGCGTGGCAGCCGAGTGGCAGGAGTGGGGAGCGAACCTGAGCCTCTCCACGTCGGATTGCGCGGAGCTGAAGGACATCGAGCGACTGGCCGGCGGTTTCGAACCTCACGATGCCGAGTCCATTATCGTCGACGGCGAGATCGATCCGGACAAGTTCCGCTCTCTGCGCATCCTGGCTGTCGATGACGAGCCGGTCTCACTGCGCGTCCTCGCCGGACAGCTGAAGATCGCCGGACACGAAGTACTCATGGCGCGCGATGGCGAAGAGGCTCTCGCCATGACGCTCGAGCACAATCCGCACATCGTGATCAGCGACTGGATGATGCCCAAGATGGACGGGCTCGAGCTGTGCAAGGCCCTGCGCCGCGCGCAAGCCGGACGCAGCGTCTACTTCCTGCTCCTCACCGGTCGCGACGAGGAAGACCGTGTCGTCGAGGCCTTCGAAGGCGGCATCGATGACTACGTGGCCAAGCCGTTCAACTCCAAGATCCTCCTCGCCCGCGTTCGCGCCGGCCTGCGCCTCGTGAACCTGCGCGAGCAAGTCGACCTGGAGCAGATCACGCAACGCGAGAAGACGGCCGAACTCGGCGTGCTGACGCGCCAGCTACGCGAGGCTGCCTTCACCGATCCGCTGACGAACCTTCCGAACCGGCGCTTCTGCATGGAGTGCTTGGAGACGGAGTGGGAGTGTTGGATCAAGTCGAAGCAGGAGCTCTCGATCATCACGCTCGATATCGACTTCTTCAAATCAGTCAACGACAACCACGGCCACGATGTCGGCGATGCCGTGTTGTGCGCGACCTCGGACGTCATGAAGAAGGTCTTGCGTGACGGCGACATGGTCGCGCGCATCGGTGGCGAAGAGTTCCTCGTGATCTGCCCCGAGACCGGTACCGAAGGTGCGCTGATCTGCGCCGAGCGTATTCGGGTCGCCATCGAGGAGAACGTGATCGAGTCGGGAGGCTTCAAGAGCAACGTGACAATCAGCTCCGGAGTCAGCACAGCGAGTGAAGGCATGGAAGACGCCTATGCGCTGATCAAAGCCTCCGACGATGCTCTGTATCTCGCGAAGGGCGACGGACGGAACTGCGTCCGCGTTGCTCCGCCCCGAGACCTTCAGCTGCCTCGCTCCGCTTAGTCGCGGAGTAGTACGACGAGCGGGATCTCGCCGGGCAGTTGCCCCCGCCCGCTCTTGGGCTTACCGTGCGCAGCTTCTTCATGGAAGCTCCCGAAGGAAAGCGATCGCCGTGGCTCGAGAAGCTCGGCTTGCATCGCCCCGAACTCCGCGCCTGGGTGCTCTATGACTGGGCCAACTCGGCACTGATCACGACGGTGATCACGGCGGTCTACCCGATCTACTTCAAGAAGTTCGCCGCCGAGGGACTCGATCCGGCCGACGCGAGCTTCAAGCACAGCTTGGCAACGGTCATTGCGCTGACGATCGTTGCCGTAATCGCGCCGCTCCTCGGTGTGATCGGAGATCTCCGCGCCTGTAAGAAGCGCATGCTCGGCGTCTTTGCCGGAATCGGAATCTCCGCGACGGCCTGCATGTTCTTGATCGAGCAAGGCAACTGGATACTCGGCATGATCCTCTTCGTCGTCGCGAACATCGGAGCCTCGGGCAGCTTCGTGTTCTACGACGCCTTGCTTCCACACGTCGCACGGGAGGATGAGGTTGACCGCGTGTCCACCATGGGCTACGCGGCCGGCTATATGGGCGGGGGCATCATGCTGTTGTTCAATATCGCCATAATTCAGAATCCGGGGTGGGTCGGCTTGGAAGAGGGCACGCTTCCGTGGCGCTTGGCGTTCGTCTCGGTTGCAGTCTGGTGGGCAGTGTTCTCGATTCCGCTGCTCCTGAAGGTGAAGGAGCCTCCGGCCATTCTCGACGACGATGAGCGCCCCGGCGACAAGGTCTTTTCTCTGGCGTTCGGACGCCTCCGCGAAACCCTCCAGGAGCTGCGAACCTATCGCCAGGCGTCGCTCTTGCTGGTCGCCTTCCTGATCTACAACGATGGAATCCAGACGATCTATCGGATGGCAACGGTTATCGGCGCCGACAAAGGCTTCGACGACGCGATCATGATCAAGGCGATCGTGTTGGTGCAGTTCGTCGGGATTCCCTTCGCAATCCTCTTCGGTCACCTCGCGTCCAAATTCGGAACGAAGAGAATGATCATGATCGGAATCGCAATCTACTGCGGCATCACGGTCTTCGGCTATTCGATGCAGACAGAGAACGAGTTCATCGCTCTCGCCGTCCTGGTCGGCATGGTGCAGGGCGGCTGCCAAGCACTCTCGCGCTCGCTCTTCGCCAGCATGATCCCGTCGAGCAAGTCCGGAGAGTTCTTCGCGCTGTTCGCCATCGGCGAGAAGTTCGCCGGCATCCTGGGCCCCGCGCTCTTCGCAGTCTCGATCCTGCTCACCGGCTCGAGTCAGACGGCACTGCTCTCCATCCTGATCTTCTTCGCGCTCGGAGCCTTCATCCTCTCGAAGGTCGATGTGGCAGCGGGCCGGCGCGCCGTCGTCGGCAAGTAGAGCTCAGTCCGCGTAGAACGGGCTGGACCATGCGACTCCGCCGTCCGCCTGCCTCACGCGTAAGTAGAGGTAGTCGCCGGGCGCGATGTCGATCTCATCCGGCGGCAGATAGATCTCGGTCCGCCCCCCGCAGGGGAGGGTCTGTGTCTCGTTCTTCCAAATGAAGTCGATCGCGTCGATCGGGCCGGTTCCAACGACGCGAACACTCAGCTCGAGCGGGCGCTCCTGATCGGCCGGAATGGTGGAGCCCATGCGGTGACCGCTGACCGAGACCTGCAGCAGGATGCGCTGTCCGTTCGTCGCGTACACACGCCGCGCGCGCAGCGCTTCGAGGACGCTCTCGCGCGTGCGGTCCTCGGCGAGAATCGCGGCGAGCCCGCCGGAGGGAGCGGCGAGATGTGCGAGGCCGGGATGGCCGTCGTGCGAGTCGCCGCTTCCGATGAAGCCGAAGCGCATGCCGCTGTCCAAGACGTCGCGCACGAAGTTACCGGGAATCGAGCGGTAGATTCGCTGCGGAGAGTCGGGGGCTTCGCTGCTGCCATGCACCGAGACGATCTCGGTCACGGGCTCGATCTCGGGGTCCGGCTCGAAGCTCCAGTCTGTCGCGATCGGTCCACCGGCCGAGTGGTGCGCGAAGCTGAGTGCATCCTTGCCCTTGAGCTTGGCCCACAACTGGTCGGGGTTCTCCGTCTCCGGCGCGAGCGAGGAGTAGAGCTCTCCCTTGTCGGTGAAGTAGACGACGTGACGGTGTCCGTAGATCCAGCTCGTCCACTCGTAGCCGAGCAGCGAGACGAACTTGCCCGGCTCGTAGTACTTGTTCGCGACCTCTCCGATGTGCTCCCAGAGATCGGGGCGCTGGTCGAGGAAGTGAATGCCCCAGTGGTCGTGATCGGTGAGGACGGCGATGTCGAGCGCGGCGACATCGCGTGCGTACAGATAGAAGTCGTCAGGCGTTCCGGTTCCGTCCGTGAGCTGCGAGTGGCCGTGGAGGTCGGCCCACAGAATGGGACGCGCGTTCGCCGAGGCGAGCATCGGGTTGCTGTCGTAGGTGAAGTCATCGGGAGCGCCGGGGAGCGGCGGATCGAGCTTCGCCTTCAGGGTGTAGGTTCCCGCCTTCACGGCACGGAAGTCGACGGCGGCGACGCCCCTGGACTCTGCGCCGAGAGTGACGCGCTCGGGAACCTCGAGACCGGCGGGCACATCCTCGAAGACGATGTCGCCCCGCCAATCGATCCACGCATTGCCTCGCGGGTCGAGGAGAGCGAGCGTCATGCGCAGGCTCTCTCCGATAGCAGTCGATGTCGGGATGGTCACCCAGAGCCCCGACGGCGAGCCGGTCACGACGTCGATCGAAGGAGCGTCCTCGACCAACTTGCGAACGCCATCACCGTCGCCGTCTACCGCGAACCAGAACCTGGCATCGCGCTCGTAGAACTTGTCCGCTCGCGCGCCGACTGCACCTGCGCCATAGCGAAACCTGACGACCTCGCCCTCGACCAGCGCGCGACCCGTGACCTTCGCACCGAGCAGGTTTTGACCAAAGTTGATCGCTTCGAGCTCGACGCCATCAGCTTCAGTCGAGATCTCGGTGTATCCGGGCTGTTCGCTCGAGAATGTCTGCGGGTGATCGTCCCAACCCCAAAAGGGCGAGGTCATGAAGTAGATCACTCCACCCTCCGCGATGCCGAGCGGTCCAACTTCAAAGGCCAGGGTCCAGGCATTCCGCGACGAGACGGTGACCTCGCTCGGGCCGGACTCCAGCCACCCTCGGCCACCGCCATCCGACGGATGCCTCTCCAAGGCCAGATCGGCCCGCATCTCCTCGAGCGTCTCCAGGACCGCGGTGCGGGGGTAGCCCGAGTATTCCTTCTTATTGCTCACGCCGGCTTGGCTCACGGCCTTCGCAGCCCCGGACTCGGACTGCACGTCACACGCGATGACCGTGAGTCCGGCGAGCACCAAGCAGCTTGCGAAGCCCAAAAGAGGCCGCAAGACACGATTCGAGTTCGTTACCATCGCCACTCTTTTAGTCTTTCGACGACCACTATGCGATACGTACTCCTGACCCTCGCGTTCCTCCTCGGCTGCCAGTCGCCTGCTCCGAAGGAGGCCGGGTCTACGCCGAAGGACACCTCCATCGAGGCGGCGACGAGCGCGATGAGCCCGACCTCCGGCTTCGTTCCGATGTGGTGGGACGAGGCGAAGGACGAGGCCTATCTCGAGCTTCCGCCGGAGGGGGAGGAATTCCTCTACTGGGTCTCCCTGCCGCGTGGTCTCGGCTCGAACGATGTCGGTCTCGATCGGGGGCAGCTCGGCGGGCAGTGGCTGCTCCGCACGGTTCGAGCGGGCCAGCGCGTCTTGCTCGTCGCGCCGTCTACGGAGTGGCGCAGCAGCTCGGAGGACAGCGCGGTCCAGCAAGCGGTGGAAGAGTCCTTCGCCGAGAGCGTGGTCTTCGGGTTCGACATAGCGGCGGAGACGGACGGTCGAGTGCTCGTCAACGCCACCGAGTTCTTGTTGCGCGACACGCACCGCGTTGCGGCCAAGCTGGCCTCGAGTCGGCAGGGCAGCTTTTCGCTCGACAAGTCACGCAGCGCTCTGCTCGGCGACGAGCTGCGCGGCTTTCCCGACAACAGTCTGGTCGATGCGCTCGTGACCTTCACTTCGGACAAACCGGGAGGCGAGGTCTTCGCGACTGCGCCCGACGCGCGCTCGGTCAGTCTGCGAATCCGTCACAACTTCATGCGCCTGCCGGACGACGGCTTCGAGCTCCGCAGGTTCCACCCGAGCAGCGGGCTCTGGGCGCACAGCTGGAAGGACCTGTCCGCCGGCCTGGACGAGCGGGTCACGAAACAGTTCACCGTTCGGCATCGACTGCAGCGTCGGGAGCCCGGCGACCCGGGCAGTCCGGCCGTCGAACCGATCGTCTACTACATCGATCGCGGTGCACCCGAGCCGGTCCGGACGGCGCTGCTCGAAGGCGCGCGCTACTGGCAAGCGGTGTTCGAGAAGGCGGGGTTCCCCGACGGCTTCCGCGCCGAGCTGATGCCGGAAGACATGGACCCGCACGATGCTCGCTACAACACCGTGCAGTGGGTCAACCGCTCGACGCGCGGTTGGAGCTACGGGATGAGCGTCTCGGATCCGCGCACCGGCGAGATCCTGAAGGGGCACGTGACGCTTGGCGCACTGCGCGTGCGGCAGGATGTGCTCCTGGGGGATGGCCTGCTGTCGCCCTACGCGAACGGCGATGACGAGCGCTCGATCGAGATGGCGCTCGCGCGCATTCGTCAGCTCTCCGCTCACGAGATCGGCCACACCCTCGGGCTCTCGCACAACTTCGCGGCGAGCGTGAACGGGCGCGCGTCGGTGATGGACTACCCGGCGCCGATGATTGGAATCGACGCATCAGGAGAGCTCGACCTCTCCGACGCCTACGCGCCCGGATGCGGTGAGTGGGACGAGCTCGCGATTCGATATGGCTACTCCGACTTCAGCGCCTACCCCGGCGGCGAAGAGGCGGGACTGCGCGCGGTGATCGAGGAGGCCAAGGAGCGCGGGCTCCACTACCTGACCGACCGCGACGCGCGCGGGAGCGACCGCGCGCATCCGCTCGCCAACCTGTGGGACAACGGCAGCGACCCCGTCGAGTATCTGGCGCACGAGATCGAGGTGCGCCGCATTGCGCTCGAGCGTTTCGGCACCGGCGCACTTCGCGAAGGGCGTCCGCTGACCGAGCTCGAAGAGGTCTTGGTGCCGGTCTATCTACACCATCGCTTTCAGGTCGAAGCGGCGGCGCGTTCGATCGGCGGAGTGGAGTACGAGTACGAGCTGCGCGGAGCGAGTGCGCCGATCGGCACACGGCCGGTCCCGCGCGAGAGGCAAGAGCGCGCGCTGCAGCTCGTCTTGCAGACTCTCAGCCCCGAGTTCCTGGCTCTACCTGATTCTGTCCGACACATGATTCCTCCGCGCGCGCCGGGTAGCCCGAGTCACCGAGAGCTCCAGAGCGAGGGGAGGCTGTTGCTCGATCCGGCACAGCTCGCCGCCGCTTCGATCGAAATCACTCTCGAGTACTTGCTCGATCCCGGACGAGCGGCGCGGCTCGCCGAACAGGAGCGGCAGGACCCGGATCAACTCGGCTGGAGTGCGGTCGTGAAGTTGGTGTCGCTGGCTGCGACCGGCGAAGTTCGACCGGAACAACTGTCGAGTCAGGACGAGCTGCGTCAGGCGGTCGTTCGGCACTTGATGTCGCTCGCAGGGGACTCGAGTCTGCCCGCTCGCGTTCGAGGTCCGGCGCACTCGGAGCTGGTCGTCCTCGCGCAGACCTTCGAGCCGGGCAGCTTGGAAGCGGCCGAGGTGGGTCGCTTCCTCGAGGATCCCGAGAGCTTCGACTCGAGGCTCGAGCCCGCCAGGATCCCGCCCGGTTCGCCGATCGGGTGTGATTCGGGCTGGTGATCGAGGCCATGCGCCGAAACAGGATTGGTAGAGGGGCCTAGTCTCCGGTTAGCTTCGCGCCGTGGCTCAACTCCCCAAGAAGATCTTGATCGTCCGGCTCGGCGCGATCGGCGACGTGGCGAACGCCCTGGTCGTGGCCAACGCGATCAAGGCGGAGAGCCCGGAGACGGAGATCGGTTGGGTGGTGCATGGCTTGGCCCGTCCGCTCGTCGAGGGGCACCCCTCCGTCGACCGCGTTCATCACTGGCAGCGCGGTGGGGGATTCGGCGAGCTGCGCCGAGTGATTCGCGAGCTGAAGAGCTGTGGCTATGAACTCGCGATCGATCTGCAGCGCATCGCGAAGAGCGCGTTGCTCGTTCGGTGTTCCGGTGCGCCGCGCATCCTCGGCTTCGACCGCGCGCGCTCGAAGGAGCTGTCGTGGTTGCTCACCAAGGAACACCTCCAGCCGAGCGACCCGCACGCTCACATGGTCGACCAGTACATGGAGTTCGTCCGCTACCTCGGCATTGGCAACCCCAACCCAGAGCATGCACTGCCGAATCTTCCCGATGCGGAAACGCGAGCGGAAGAGATCGTCGGCGAACTCGGAGGGCCACCGATTCTGATCAACCTCGGCGCAAGCAAGCCTGCCAACCGTTGGGTGCCGGGTCGTTTTGGCGAGCTGGCCCTCGAGGCGCAGCAAACTTTCGGAGCACCCGTCTGTCTAATCGGTGGGCCGGATGATCGCGAGATGTTCGCGGAGGACCTGAGACGCATCGAAGGATCGGACGCGGTGACCGACCTGGTCGGCAGCACGACCCTGCCGGAGCTCTGGGCTCTCGAGCGCCGCTCGCGTCTCTTCGTCGGGCTCGACACGGGTCCGATGCACCTAGCCGTCGCGGTCGGCCTGCCCTGCGTGATTCTCTTCGGCGCTGCCGATCACCGGCGCACCGGTCCGTTCGGCGACCGGAATCGAATCGTTCGCGTCTCGGTTCCCTGCGCGCCGTGCAACCGGCGGGAGTGTCCATTGCCGCGGCACGACTGCATGGAAGACATCACAACGAAGTCGGTGCTCCGGACGATGGCCGAGGTGATGGAGCCGGCCGCCCCGTCCGCCTAGCGGTCGTGCGCTTAGGACTCGCCGAGCCGTCGCGCGATCTCTTGGATCAGGAGCTTGGCCAGTCGCTCGTGCTTGTCCGATTCGAAGGTACCAATCGTCACGCGCACGCGCGAAGTTCCACCGGCAACTCGCTCTACCCAGACTTCCGTATCTTCCGAGCGCGCGAAGCCCTCGACAGGTCCGAGAGCGGGGGAGCCTTCCACGACGTAGCCCTGTGCCTTCATGGCGTGGAGGACAGCCTTCCAGGTCAGCTCGGCTCGCGCATCGAACTCTCGCGTCGAGACGTTGTTCTGGTAGCTGATGTAGCCATAGGTGGCTGCGGCGCCGACGCCGGCGGCGACGACGATGCAGCTGCTGGAGAGCGAGGCCGCGAGGAGTAGGAGAGTGAGAGCGGATGCCTTCATCGATCGGAGGTTGTTCGGTTCACGGATGCCGGAGGGGCTGGCGCGCGGGCCTGGGCCGCATGGACGCAGAGCCTAGCAACCCCGGGCGGTCGTCCCAACGCGGGGCGGAAGGGATGGCGCTCTCCCGGCTGCGCGGATGGCGCTAACCGGTGACTGGAGCGAGGCCTTCGGCGCACGAGTCGGGCTCGCTCTCGAAGACGGGGAGTGGGATGAGGAGTGCGTAATGTCCGCGTGCGGGATCGGCGGAGGTCGTTATCCTGGTCGGCATGAGTGAGAGCAAGACCCTTCCGCGGCTCGACCGCGATGCAACCTGGAACTTCGTCGACGGTATTTGGGAGAGCGAGATCGTCCCGAACCTGATCGAGTACATAAGGATCCCCAACAAGTCGCCGCTCTTCGACGCCGACTGGGCGGAGCACGGACACATGGCGCGCGCCGTGGCGCTGATCGAGAAGTGGTGTCGCGCGCAACCGATCGAGGGGCTCGTCGTCGAGGTCGTCGAGTTGGAAGGGCGCACGCCGCTGATCTACATGGAGGTGCCGGGCGAGGGCGACGACACGGTGCTGTTGTACGGCCACCTCGACAAGCAGCCGGAGATGACCGGCTGGCGCGAGGACCTCGGCCCGTGGAAGCCGGTGCGCAAGGGTGAGCGCCTGTACGGACGCGGCGGCGCGGACGACGGCTACTCGGCCTTCGCTTCGCTGACCGCGATTCGCGCACTGCACGAGGCGGGCCTGAAGCACGCGCGCTGCGTGGTGTTGATCGAGGGCTGCGAGGAGAGCGGCAGCTACGACCTGCCCTTCTACATCGACCACCTGGCCGACCGCATCGGCGAGCCGAGCTTGATCGTCTGCCTCGACTCGGGCTGCGGCGACTACGAACGCCTGTGGAGCACGACCTCCCTGCGCGGCATGGTCGTCGGCAACCTGCGCATCGACATCCTGAACGAGGGCGTGCACTCCGGCGACGCGAGCGGCGTCGTACCGTCGAGCTTCCGCATCCTGCGCTCGCTCCTGACGCGCCTGGAGGACGTGGCGACCGGTCGCATCCTTCCGGACGAGCTCAACGTCGAGATTCCGGCGCAGCGCAGGGAGCAGGCGGCGGCAGCGGCCGAGGTCCTGGGCGACGCGATCCACGAGAAGTTCCCCTTCGTCGAGGGCGCGGGCGCGATGGACGGCGAGCTGGCCGATCTGGTGTTGGCGCGGACCTGGAAGGCGGCGCTGTCGGTGACGGGTGTCGAAGGCATTCCGGATATCGACAGTGCGGGCAACGTGCTGCGACCCTTCACGCGCCTGAAGCTGTCGCTGCGTATCCCGCCGACGATCGACGCGAACGAGGCGACGCGCTTCGTGAAGCAGCTGCTCGAGACGGACCCGCCCTACGGTGCGCGCGTTCACTTCGACGGTGAGGATGGCGGTCAGGGTTGGAACGCACCGGAGCTTGCCGACTGGCTCGGTGATTCGGTCGCCGCGGCTTCCTCCGTCTTCTTCGGTCACCCCGCCGCCTACATGGGCGAGGGCGGCTCGATCCCGTTCATGGGCATGCTCGGCGAGAAGTTCCCGAAGGCGCAGTTCCTGATCACCGGCGTCCTCGGCCCGGCCTCGAACGCGCACGGTCCGAACGAGTTCTTGGACATCCCGACGGGCAAGAAGCTGACCTGCTGCGTTGCGCAGGTGCTCAGTGACCATCTGCACCGCGAAGCCTAAGTCCGCTCATGATTGCAGCCTCCGTCCTCTCCGCGTTCCTCGTCTGTCCACAATCGGGGAGCGCTGAAGGACGTGCTCCGCACGGCATCGAGCTCGTGCGTTCGATTCCGATCGGCGAGAAGGTCTGCACGGTGAGGTTCTCGGACGATGGCCGGCAGGCTCGCGTGCGACTGCATGAAGATGAAGGTGAGGATGTGCTCGCTCCTCGAGATGTTCCGATCATCGACTGCGACACCTTTGCGCTTCGCTGGACTCGTGAGCTCGCGCCCATGCTCTATACGCACTCGCGTAGTTGGGCTCCCTTTCCGGATCAACTGAAGATCGAGGCGAACGTCGACGACCGGACGGTGAGCATCGAAGATCTCCTGAACAAGGAGACCCTCACCGTCGTCGAGTTGGATGGAACACCGGGCAATATCAGGATGAGTCCGGATGGAACGGACTTCGTTGTGATCTGCACCGAGCCCGACTCACTCGTCTGGATAAACACAGCGTCGCTGGAAGTTGTGACAAAGCTGACCGAGGGCGTCGGTCCGGATCCGGTTCAGCTCACCAATCTTCCCGGAGGGCGTTTGGCGCTGATCAACAATCAAGGCGGCGGTACGGTCTCCGTTCTCGACTACGGCTCGCGCAAGATCGTGGACGTAATACCCGTCGAGGAAGGACCGGCCTCCATCTCGCTTCATCCGGACGGTCGCTTCGCCTATGTCGCCTGCGAGCAAGCTGAGACGATCTGTGTCCTCGGCCTTCCAATCGAAGAGAGGGTTGAGCCCACCGAGTTCAAGAAGAACGAAGTGCTCATCCTCGGGACGATTCACGGTGGGCACGAGACGAGTGAGCGCTTCGACCTCCCGTTGCTCGACGGCTTCATTCGCGAGGTGAACCCCGACTACATTCTCGCGGAGATTCCTCCGAACCGGGCGCGCGCGGCGATGGAAGGCTTCCTGCGCGACGGCAAGATCAGCGAGCCGCGCGTGATGCGCTTTCCCGAGTATCTGGACGTCGTCTATCCGCTGACGCGCGAGCTCGACTTCGAAATCATTCCGACGGCGGGCTGGACGGAGCCGATGGCTCGCTTTCGGAGCAACCGATTGCGAGCGATCTCGGAGGATCCCGATCGCGCGGAGGAGTGGGCCGAGTATCAGGCGGCGAGCCTCGCCGCCGAGGAATGTCAGGAGGCCGCCGGCGAAGGGGACGATCCCTACTTCGTGAACAGCACCGCCTATGACGGGTGCGTCGAGCTCGACCTGGCCGTCTACGATCGACTATTCAACGACGAGCTGGGGCCCGGCGGTTGGACAGCGATCAACAACTCGCACTACGGCAACATCGCCAAGGCGCTCGACAAGTACGCGGGTCAGGGCAAGCGCTTCCTGATTACCTACGGCGCGGGTCACAAGGGCTGGTTCCTGCGCGAGCTTCGCAAGCGAACCGACATCGACCTGGTCGAGGTGGCGCCCTTCCTGATGAAGGTGGAAGCGAAGCTCGGGAGACGCTAGCAGCTCGACGACGTCGAGCGTTCGCACGGAATCCGTCACGAGATGGGAGGACCTCGGAACATTTTTCCGAGGGCGGTGAGGAGTCGACACAGTCCTCTTCATAGGGGAGGGCAGGAGGGTCGATACGCGGTGTGGCCCCCACACCCCAATCCCTCCGCCCCATGTCACCCAATCTCGACGCCCTCATCAGTGGGCCCATCGGCTTGTCCATTCAGGCACAAGCGCAATCGGACGATCTCGATCTTCCGGTACTCCCGAACAGCGCCACCGAGGTGCTCGCCCTCTGCAACGGTCCCGACTGCGATGCTCGCGAGCTCGCGTTCAAGATCGAGCGCGACCAGTCACTCGCCGGTCACGTCTTGCACGTCTCCAACTCGGCTGCCTACGCGCCGAACGAGCCCATCGTCTCGCTCTCTCAAGCGGTCGCGCGGCTCGGGTTCGGAACAGTCTGCGAGATCTCGATTGCGATTGCGGTGAAGGGCAAGGTCTTCAACGTTCCCGGCTTCGAGTCGACTCTCGCCGGACTCTGGCGCCACTCCGCTGTCACTGGGTTCTACGCCAAGGAGATTGCGCGCGTCCTGCGCAAGAACGTGGAGGGCGCCTTCCTGTGTGGACTCCTTCACGAAGTCGGCAAGCCGGTTGCGCTGCAGCTGCTCGTCGACGCCTGGAAAGAGGCCGGTGTCGATGAGAAGCTCGACGCCGAAGTCGCCACCGGGGTCATGGACAAGTTCGGTGGGATCCTCGGTGGAACCCTGCTGAGCAAGTGGGACTTCGCGCCGTGGATGCAGGCCGCCGTCGAGTACTGCCACGACGCCGATTCGGCGGGCCAGTTCCGCGAGCAAGCGATGATGACGGGCCTTGCGAATCGCCTCTCGAACTGGGCGCTCGGCAGCTCGGACGAGACGGCCGACGACTTGGCCAGGCTCCAGCTCGTGTCCGACCTCGAGATCTACGAGAACGACTTCGAGGAGCTGCTCGGCATGAAAGACACCATCCTCGAGACCGCGAAGGCCTTCCAATGAGCACCGAGAAGTTCGACCTGATCGTCATTGGTGGTGGTCCGGCGGGACACAAGGCCGCCATCCAGGCAGCCAAGGTTGGCAAGCGCGTCCTGCTGACCGATTTGCAGCAGGCTGTCGGTGGTGAGTGCGTCCATCGCGGCACGATTCCGAGCAAGACCCTGCGCGAGACGGCGCTGAGCCTGTGGAGCACGTCGAAGCTGGCGCCCAAGCTGTTCGAGTCGAGCATGGCCGGAGGGGTGAAGGTCGAGAGCCTGATGCGCAACCTCGACTCGGTGCGCGACGCGCACGCACGCTTCATGAGCGCCCAGCTGGAGCGCAACGGCATCACGCGCTGGCGTGGTCGGGCCAAGTTCCACTCCGAGCACGAGATCTCGGTCCGCGGACCGGAGCTGAGCGACCGCGTGGCCTACGGCGAGCGCATCCTCATCGCGACCGGTTCTCGCCCGCGTCGGCCCGACAACATTCCGGTCGACCACGAGCACATCCTCGACAGCGACTCGATCCTCTCGCTGATCTACCTGCCCAGCTCGCTGACCGTGATCGGCAGCGGCGTCATCGCCTGTGAGTTCGCCACGGTCTTCGCTGCTCTGGGAGTCGACGTCACGATCATCGACAAGTACGAGCGGCCGCTCGCCTTCATGGATCCCGAGCTGATCGACTGCTTCCTGGAGAGCTTCAAGAGCATGGGCGGTACCTTCCTCCCGAAGCGCGAGATCGAGAAGGTCGCTTGGGACGGACTCTCCGCCGTGGAGACCACGCTCGAGTCGGGCGAGGTGATACGCTCGGAGAAGATGTTCGTTGCACAGGGTCGCATCGCGTGCGTCAACGATCTGAACCTCGAGGTCGCAGGCGTCGAGGTGAGCAACCGCGGCACGGTCGTGGTCGACAAGTTCTGCCAGTCGAGTGCGCCGCACGTCTACGCTGCTGGCGATGCAATTGGTCCGCCGGCTCTCGCCGCGGCATCGATGGAGCAGGGCCGCCGAGCTGCGCTGCACGCCTTCGATCTGCCCGCGCCCGAAGAGTCGAGCACGCTTCCGATCGGTATCTACACGATCCCCGAGATGGCTTCGGTCGGCATGTCCGAGGAGCAAGCGATCGCCGAACACGGGTCCGCCGTAGTCGGCCGCTCGAAGTTCGAAGAGCTAGCGCGTGGCCAGATCTGTGGCGACGTTGGCGGCATGCTGAAGCTGGTCGCCGACCCGAGCGGAAAGCAGCTCCTCGGAGCTCACATCGTCGGGCATGGTGCTACGGAGTTGATTCACGTCGCGCAGATGGCGATCCAAGCCGGAACGACGATCGACGTGTTCGTGGACAGCATCTTCAACTTCCCGACGATGGCGGAAGGCTACCGCGTCGCGGCGATCAAGATCGTCCAGGCACGTCCGGCTCAGATCCGCAGAGCTGGCTAGAGAGCTCGACCTACTCGAACAGTAGGTCGTGTGCTCTCGCGCTGACCGACACGACGCCGATGAACTCGGAGCCATCCATCAGGATCGCTTCGTCGGCGAGGTTGACGGTCGGGCAGATGTGGCGGGGGAAGAGCTGTACGCACTCGCCGCGTCGCGGCGCCGGTCGGTCGAGGATCTCGAGGGGCAGGTGCTCTTCGCTCGGCGTTCGCGCTAGGAGGTTCGGACGCCCGATCACCTGCGCCACGGGGTCGCCCGCTTCCGCCGCGACCGACTTCGATCCGGCATCACACGTGATCGTGTGAGCGTTGGGCGTCGAGATCACGCGCGCGTGCACGAGAGCGGCCGGGCGCAGCCCGCTGTTCGGATCGAGCTCTTCGGAACGAAGGTCGTGGTAGACGACGGTGCCCGGTGAGATCCGGTGGATCGTCTGCGCTCGTTGTTGAAAGCCGGGATAGGCCAGAGCGTGACGATAGGACGGCGTGCCGCTCGTGATCAGCTCGCCCACTTCAACGCCCGCGGCTTCCAGCTTCTCGACCAGGTGCATCAAGAGGTCGTAGCACTCGAACGCCAGCTTCCGGCGCTCCTCCTGGTCGTCCTGGTGGAGGTGCCCGTCGTAGTAGTGAACTCCGCGAAAGCGCGAACCGGCCCGAGTGGCCACTCCGAGGATCGTCTCGAAGTCTTGCGCGGGAACACCGGTCCGGTGCATGCCCGGGTTGACGTCGACGAAGACGCCGAGGTTCTCGGGAATGGAGGCCACGGCGTCGGGGTCTTCCGCCAGGACGGAGATGCGCACGTCCTCGAACTCGCTGGCGAGCGTGGCCATTCGGGCGAGCGCGGGAGCGGGCAGGGGATAGGCGACGAGGAGGTCAGCGCCGGAAACCGATTCGGCGCTCAAGACGGTCAACAGCTCCTGCGCTTCCCGAGTCGTCGCGCACTTGAAGTTGCGGATGCCCTCGGTGCACAGCTCGCGAAAGACAGCCGGGATCTTGGTCGTCTTGATGTGGGGGCGCCAGCGATCTGTGCCACCAGCTTCCGCGATCACGGTCCGAACGTTTCCGCGCACGCGGTCGAGGTAGACGACGAGCGCGGGACTGAGGACTCGCTCCCACAATTCGGCCGGCAGCTCGTACCCGGTTTCGGAATCGCTCACCTGGACCGGTCCTGTTCGAAGCCGCCATTCATGCGGGCATTCTACGTCGGTCGGAACCGTCGAATATCCAGATCCTTCCGGTTCTTCGGCGGTCTATACTCCACGCTGCGGTCCGGACCGGAGCGCGATCTTCTCCACGATGCACATCAAACTCGCGTGTCTGTTGGCCGGTGCGGTGCTGGCCGCCTCCTGCTCGAATTCGACAGCAGAACCGATCGTCCACGTCTTCGAGCGGGCGAGCGAGGCGTCGCTGACTTCGATTGGAGATCAGCTCCGACCGCTGACGTACGTCGACACGCGCACGAAGGCCGACGAGGAGTGGTTCCCGATCGCCGTCGAGAACCTGAAGGTTCGCGAGGGCACTCCGGTTGGAGCCGAGCGAGTGGAGTCCGGCGATCTCTTGCTCGGTCCCGGCGGCGGGGCATGGGTGAGGCTGGTCGAGGTGCAGCCCGGAGAAGCGCTCGTGTTGACGGGCGAGATCGACGGCTCGGGACTCGGGGTCGACTACACGCCGCCCTTCTGCAATATCGGCTTGGTCCAGTTCGAGTCGATGCCGAGCTTGGAGAGGCTCGGCGCCGTGACGACCGATCCCGGCTTACAGGCTGACTGGACGATGAGCTATCCCTTCGACCGAGGGGCAGCGGAGCCGAACTTGATCTCGGTCATGGGAAGCGAGACTAGTGCCGTTGCGATCGTCTGTCTGTTCACTGGCCTGCCCGGAGATGAGGCTGCGCGCGTGCGCTACTCGAACCTCGAGCTCCGACGCGCGGTGCCGGAGGATCGAAGGATGGGGATCGTCTCGCAGGTCGCGGGCGAGGAGCGCTACGCGGAGCTGCCGATCGGCGAGGTCGAGCTCGGGATGATGACTCGTCCCGCTCTGTGCCTCCTGCCTGGCGACACGGCGAGCTTCCCGATTCACTTTCCGCGCGAAGAGGCTCGTCTCGAGTTTTTCATGGGGGTTCCTTCCGCGAACGACGACAGGTGGAATCCGGCGGCCGGATCGAGAGTCGCGCTGGAGTACCAGCTGATCCTGGACGGTCGGTCAGAGCCAGAGCTTCAGTTCGCGAGAGTGTTGGTGTCGAGAGAGTTTGGTGAGGGTCGCTGGATTCCGGTGTCCGCAGATATCCCCGAAGCGATGCGTGGCAAGCAGGGGCGCGTCGTCTACACCGTCCGGCGGACCAGTGAGTCATCGATTCCTGAGCCTGCCGTCGCGATCGCCACTCCTCGCGTCGTGCCGAATCTGCCTGAACGTGTCGGGCCGAACGTCGTGCTGATCTCGTTGGATACGCTGCGAGCCGACCGCCTCGGGTGCTACGGCTACGACCGCGACACGAGCCCGAACATCGACTCCTTTGCGGAAGAAGCGCGCGTGTTCACCGACGTGTGGGCGAGCTCTTGCTACACGCTGCCCTCGCACATGAGCATGTTCACCGGCCAGATGCCGAGCATGCACACGGTGACCAAGCCCGGCTTCCTGCGAAACCCGGAGCGCAGTCCTCTGGTCGCAGAGCTACTGCGCGAGCGCGGCTACACGACAGCCGCCTTCACGGGTGGCGTGTTCGTCGATCGCGAGTTCGGTTTTGCAGCGGGCTTCGAGAGCTATGGCGCGGTGGATCTCGTTCAGCTGCGCGACTCGGCCATCACGGATCACCGGGTCGACGCGGTCGCAGGCCTGACTCACGAGCTGATCGCCGAGAACGATATGGAGGACCTCGGCCACTGGATCCACGACCACCGCGCGGAGAGCTTCTTCCTGTTCTTCCACACCTACGCCTCGCACGAGTTCGATCCGCCGGAGAAGCATCGGCGAGCGCTTGGCTTCGAGAAGAGCCTGTCCGATGACGAGGAGAGCCAGGGGCTGATTGGTGGCGGCGGCTATCACCCGTCGGAGGAGGAGGTCGCGCGCCTCGACGATCTGTACGACGGCGGGGTGCGCTTCGCCGACGAGGCGGTGGGCCAGCTCCTCGCTCAGCTCGACCGGTCCGGCATCGCGGACAACACGATCGTGATCATCACGGCCGACCACGGCAAGGAGATTGGCGAGCACGGCATCGTCGGTCACGGTCACGCGCTCTACGAGGAGCTGCTACAGATCCCGCTCCTGATTCGCGTGCCGGACGAGGTGGCGGGGCGCGGGGCGAACCGGGAGCCCGGACGAGACGCGCGACCGGCTATGCTGGTCGACATCGTTCCGTCGATCCTCGAGCTGGTGAACATCGCCAGTCCGAAGAACATGCAAGGCGAGAGCGTCTTCGGGACAGCCGATCCTGCCCGCGTCCGGCTCGCCGAGGTCGAGAACCTCGCGATCAAGTATGCGCTGCGGCGCGGGTCGCTGAAGACCATCCACAACCCGCTCGATACGGTCGCACTGCTCGAGAATACGGTCGAGGAAGAGACCTTCGATCTCGAGCGGGATCCTGCAGAGCTCGAGCCCCTGCCGACGAACCCTGACCGTGTAGTCGAGATCAGCCGCGAATTCGAGCTCTTGAAGACGCTCTCGAGGGCGCTGGGCGAGACACTCGAGTCGGGGCAGATGAGCGCCTCGACTGCGGATCAGCTGCGCGCGCTCGGCTACGTCGAAGAAGCGAAGAACTGAGCGCAGCTCCTCGCTTCGTCACGCGCTCACAGAATGTTGAGCAGGCCGGCTCCGTTCTCGTCGTTGAGAGTCGGAGTTGTCGCGCGGTAGTTGATGTCGTTCGCGAACGTCGCGTTCCAGGGCAGATCGCTATCGTCGGCGACCAGGCCCAGAGAGACGGCAGCAAAGCCGCGAGCGGTGTCCGTGAAGTTCTCACTATCGGTGAGCATGTCGAGCAGCGGCTCGATCGAGCGGGAGTCGCCGATGAAGCCGAGCGCGGCGGCGGTCGCGGCTTGAGTCGCCAGACCGTTCGAGTCGGCCATCATCTGGACAAGTTCGGGAACCAGGCGCTTGTCGCCCATGAGGCCGAGCGAGACGGCAGCCTGGCGCAGGAGAGTCGGGCGATAGCGCGACTGGGCAACGACGGCCTGGACCTGGCTGATCGACTCGCGTCGGCCGATCAAGCCCATGGCGAGGACCAGGTAGCCGCGCGTGTCGTCGACGGACAGGTCGCTCAGCTTCTCACGCAGGAGCGGCTGCGCGTCTTCCAGGCCGATCATGCCCACGGCAATGGCGAGCGCGCCGACCTCGACCGGCGAGTGTGCCTCGTCCAGCGCGACCAACAGTGACTCGCTGAGTTCCGCCGACGGATCGCGTCGTTGGTCATTGTCCGAACGGCCGAGCACGCCGATCGCGAGCGCGAACCAAGGCCGCTCGAGAGTGCTGCCGTCGAGCCCCTTGGCGAGGGCCTCTTCGATCTGCGCTCGTCCGCTGCCCGCGCCTGCACCGGTTCCATCTCGCGCGCCGATCTGTCCCAAGGCGATCGCGGCCAAGCGACGCCCGAGCGGATCGGCGATGTACTTGTCGATGTTCAGCAGGGTGTCGCGCATGCGGGTGTCGATCGAGTCCGCGTCGGAGTCCGCCAAGAGACCGAGTGCGATGACACAGCCCTGGACGATCTCGCGAGGCTCGGAGACCTTGCCGCGGATACGAGAGATGAAGCTGGCCGCCAGCTCACTCTTGAGCGAAGTTCGAATCGATTCGGGAATCCCCTCGAGCAATCCGACCAGCGTCGTCGGGGCGTGCGCTCGGACCAAGAAGTCCTCCCGCGGAGACTCGAAGAATGCGAGCAGGTGGTCGATCTCGGCCACCCGACAGCTCTCGGGCTTCCATTCCTTCCGCGCGGTCATGGCTTGCGCGGGCAACGCGTTCGGAATCGGGGTGCGCCCGAGTGCAACTACGCAGGCGACGCGAAGGTCCTTCGTTCCAGATGTATCCGTCTCGAGAGCCTTGAACAGTGCCGCGACGATTCTGGAGCGCACACTGGGGTCTTCGCTTCGGCCGCCAATTACGGAGAGCCCGTACGCAGAAAACGATCGTGTCCGGAAGTGAACGCGGTTGCGCTTCACGAGCTTGCGACCCTCCTCGGAATCGAGCAGCAGGTCGATCAGTACAGGAACGCCAGAGTCGTGCCCGAGGATTCCAATCGAGAGTGCGGCGGTCTCGGCGATCTCTTGGTTGGAGTCGGAGAGGAAGGGCAGGAAGGCGAGCTGGAGTTCTTTGGCGAAGTCGGCCGTCTCGGTTCGGCCGGACTTGGCGAGTGCGATCAGGCAACCCGTGATGATCTCGTTGTGGGACTCCGTCTCCAAGGCGTGCAGCAGAGCCGGAACGACGTGTTTGCGAATCTGGTCCGTGGTGGGGCGGAGGCTGTCCTTGGAGAGAGCGGCCGGCCAACCTCCCAAGAAGAAGGACGCGGACCCGGGCTTGATGTCGTTGCCGTAGAGCCGCGTCTTCAGGTTGAGGTAGCGATCCTTGTTGAGCTCCCACCAGTTGCTCCAGTCGGTCTCGGTCGAGATCGTGATGGAGCTCGGCGTGCTGGGACCGGATCCTCCGCTGCCTGTGGTGGATCCAGGTCCGCGACCGGCCGGTCCTGTGCCGGAGCCACCTGAACCTGTCGAACCGCTGCCCGAGTTGCCCGTCGAGCCACCGCCGGGGACGGAGTCCGCTGCCGATCCCGCGCCACCGCCGCCGGCACTTGCGGGCGACGTATCGCCCGGCCCTCGGTAAGCACCGCCGTGCGCTCTCGAGGTGTCCTGAAACAGGACGCTGATCGCGAGGATGGTGAGGCCCGAGAAGAGGGCACGAAGGAAGAGCGAGAGTCGACTCATGAGGCTGTACAGGCGGAAGGTTGGCACGGCAGCGGGAGATCCCGTTCCGGCCGGTTGGGTTCGGCGCACGCGAATCCGGATCGCTCTACCAGCAAGCATCGAGCCACACGGTATTTCTCGAAATGGCGAAGTGGGGCGGGATTTGCCCGCCCCAGGGCGACTGCGCCGTTACGCGGCCGGAACGCGCGTCCGCCGCCTACCAATTCACCGGCTGGCTCGCGCCTGCCCCGGGGCCGTAGATCATGGCGTTGGAGAGCATCCGACCCGTGCCTTTGAAGTAGCCCCGGAAGCCGGGCATGGTCGCGAACAGGATGACCTGTCCGTTGCCCCGACTCTCGATGGTCGCGAAGGCGGAGTCGGCGATGCGCTCGCGAGCCTCCGGCCACAAGAGACCAGCCAGTCGGAGCGTCTCCGCCGGAGCGAACCGAATCGCGGTTTGCGCGGGCGACTTGGCGAGCAGGACGGTGGAGCCCTGTGCGTAGATCGGAAGCTCGTCGGTGTTCGAACCGGCGGTCAGCCATGTGTCGGCGTTGACCTCACCGCGCAGGAAAGCGCCGGCAGGGGAGAAGCGACGCATCCACGCGTCTCGCTCTTCGGTCATCTCCTCGGGACTCGGTTCCGCATCGGGCTTGGCGCCCTCTGCCGAAGCAACTTCGTCACCGTCGCTCGCCTCCGTCTCGGGCTCCGAAGCGCGCCCGTTCCACAGGAGCTCGCTGTCGATCTCGATGTCACGAGCATCGCGCGCGCGTTTCGTCTCCGTCGCGTAGTCCTCCAGGTCGTCGATCACGTTGCGGCGCAGTCGCACACTCGAGATGCCGAGCGACTCGTTCGCGACGGCGGCCGACGCGTTTCCACAAGCGACAAGAGTTCCGCCAGCGCGAATCCAGGTCTGCAGAGCTTCCTTGTTGTCGGCGAGAATCGAGCGCAGCGAACCGCCGGCGGGCGGCAGCACGAGGACGTTGTAGCGACGCAGGTCGTAGGCGCCGAAGGAGGTTGCGTCGAGGAGTGAGTAGGGCACGCGCAGCTCGTGGTCGAGCAGGTACCACAGGTGCCCGAAGGTGTCGCGGCTGACGGGCGAGTTCGCGAGCACGGCGATGCGCGGGCGCGCGAGCAGAGTGAAGTGTCCGCCGCCGAGGTCGGGGCCCTCATCGGGCGAGCGAGCGTGCGCGGTCTCGAAGACTTCGACGCGGGAGCGATCCGCCGCTTTGGCGATCCGTCCGGCGAGGTTCTTCTCGTCGTTCTCGTGACGGCGAATCAGGAGACTCCCGCGCGTGAACTTGCGGCCGGCCGTCGTGAACTCCTTGTCGGAGATGTGCACGGCGAGGCCGAGCTCGAGGGCTTGCGCCGCGAAGACGACGGCGGAGTCATTCGCGCCGTCGACGGCCCAAGCGGTCGGTGCTCCTTCGGCAGAGGAATCCCGGGTGACGCTGCCAATTGCGGGCGTCGGCTTGGTCGCCTCGAAGCCGGGACCGCCCGTAGTGGTGAGCAACTCCTCAGTCCAGAAAGCGTCGAGGTCGAGAGCGTGAGCGAGGTCCCATGCCGTGATGTCGTAGATCTTGCTTCGACCCTTGCGCTCCAACTCTTCACGTTCGGATTGGAGGTCCGCTTTGCTCATGCGCGGATCGAATCCGAGGTAGGAGAGCACGAGAGGGCTCAGCGGCTGGCGAGCCTCCACAAGCAGGGCGCCTTCGGGGAACCTGACCTCCTCATGGGTTCGGCCCAGCGTGTCGATCGCGTTGAGAGCGATGACGTCATTGCCACGGATCCTTGTCACCTCGATGCCCTGACCTAGCAAAATCGACAAGAGCAAGTCTTCGCGATCGCGGTTCCTGCCCGTGCGACACACGAAGTACCTCGCTTCGACCTCGAGGTTCGCGCGCTTGCTCGCCACGAAGTCGCTCATGATCTCTTCGCGATGGTTGCGCAGCGAGTTCAGGTTCGAGATCGAGCCCGTCGCCTGGCGATGCACGCCCTCGCGATAGCTCACGACCTCACCCGACTCGCGCTTCACGGGCTGGCCGTCGGTGCTCGCCATCTCGTACAGAATGCCGATCGCGCCCGAGAGCGAGCCCCAGGCGTCCGAGTAGAAGGGCGCCCAGGCGTCGGCCCACTCACGCGTGTAGAAGCCCCAGCCTTGCGCGTCGAACTGGCTGCCCAGGTCGCTCGCGAATTTGCTCTGCCACTTGTTCAGCTCGGGCGGCAGGTAGGGATTGTGCGCGGGCGCTTGCGGGTAGAAGAGAAAAGTGTCGAGCGGCCACATCTCGTGCGCATCGACGAAGAGCTGGGGATTGAACTCGCGGACGGCGCGCCAGCGACCGCGCGTCTCCGGCGCCATGCCGGCGATCCAGTCGCGGTTCATGTCGAACAGGTAGTGGTTGCCGCGTCCCTCCGGCCAACGACCGCGCTGCATGGAGGCGTAGTCCATGTTCGGCACGTAGCCGCGCGTCTGCTCGAGCTGGGAGATGAAGCGCTCGCGGCCATCGGGGTTCATCACCGGGTCGATGACGACGATCAGGTCGTCCAGGAGCTCGGTGACCTCGACGCTCGTTCCCGCAATCAGGTGATAGGCGACCGCCATCGAGGCGTCGGCGCCGGAGATCTCGTCGCCGTGAATGCTGTAGCCGAGCCACGCGCTCGCGGGCGTGTTGCTCACCAGCTCGCTGGCCGCGGACTCCGAGAGGTCGCGGGGGTCGGCGAGCTTGGCGAGATTGGCGAGGATCTCCTCGAGCCGCGCGTGGTTCGCCTCGGAGGTGATCACCGCGCGGACGAGCGGGCGACCCTCGAAGCTGTGTGCGTAGGAAGCCAGCTGGACGCGCGGCGACTGCACGGCCCAGATGCGGAACATCTCGATGATCTCGCTCGGGTGCGCCGGGCGCGAGCCGACGGGTTGGCCGAGCACCTGGTCCGGCTTCGCGATCTCGGCCGCGTAGGTCGTCCCCGGAAAGAACTCCTTCGTGTAGGTCTCTTTCGGGTCTCCGAAGCGGATCGGCGCGAGGTCATCCCACTCCGCGCGTTCGAGCTCCGGTCGAGGGGCTTCCTGTTGCAGAGCTCGGGCTGCGACGGCGGCGCTGGATTCGTGGGGAGCTGCGCATCCGAGCAGGAAGGCGACGAGGACCTGAGACGAAGGGGTGAGACGCATGGGGGAATGGGAACGGGGGACTGGGGGCGTGACTCAGAGGGAGCAGTCTATCGGTTCCGCTCGCGCTGGAGTTCTCTCAGGCTGATTTGGGGGTGTCGCGAACGGATGGAGTGCCAGCGGGAGGGAGGCTCGCGCGCGCGCGGCTCGACGAACCCATACAGATCATCCGCAGTCGCCGGGTTTCCCTCTGCGCCGCCTTTGATAGATTTCTGTGATGGACTTCTCTTGGCGATTCGATTCTTGGTTTCGGGGGCTCCCCAAGTCCGGCAAGGATACGGGCGAAGTTACCCTGCTCGTCGTGCGGCCGCCGTGCGAGGACGGTGGACTGCGTGAGACTCCGAGCTCGATCTCACTCACGCCCGAAGGCGGAATCGAGGGCGACAAGTGGGCGGAGTCGGAAGAGCGACTGATCGAGGCTCAGGTCAGCCTGATCAACGTTCATGTCGTGCGCTCTCTCGCGGGGAGCGATGACCGCATGGCTCTCTCCGGGGACAACCTCGTCGTCGACCTCGACCTGACGGAAGAGAACCTGCCGGCCGGAACCGTCCTTCGAATCGGGAGCGCGATGCTCGAGGTCTCGGCGATCCCGCACGAGCCCTGCGCGAGCTTCAAGGACCGCTACGGTGCCACGGCCGCGAAGAAGGTCGGACGCGCGAACCGGAAGGGCAAGCGCGGCCGCGGAGTCATGACGCGCATCCTCGAAGCCGGCGAGATCAAAGTCGGCGACGGAATCATCGTCGTCCGCCAGAGCTAACGTCGAAGGTGAGATACCGCGCTCGGCGCATCTCTAAACTTTCAGGGCCCGATGAAGATGCACTGCACCTTCATCGGGCCCTGAAAGTTTAGAGATGCGCCGAGCGCGGTATCTCACCTTCGACGTTAGTCGTTGACTACGAAGCAGGCGACGCGGTGGCCTTCTGCCTTCTCGACCAGAGGCGGCATGGAGTCGTGGCAGCGCGCTTCGACTTTGGGACAGCGCGTGACGAACGGGCAACCCGGCGGCGGGTTGAAGGGACTCGGCACGTCACCCTCGAGCACGGTCAGCTCGCGCTTCTCGTCGGGGTCGTTGATCGGATTGGCACCGAGCAACGCCTGCGTGTAGGGGTGCAGCGCTTCGGCGTGAATGTCGATGCAGCTCATCTCCTCGACGACGTGGCCGAGGTACATGACGAGCACGCGGTCGCAGAAGTGCTCGACGACCTTCAGGTCGTGCGAGATGAACATCAAGGTCAGGCCGAACTCGTCCTTCAGGTCCATCATCAGGTTGAGCACCTGAGCCTGGATCGAGACGTCGAGCGCGCTGACCGGCTCGTCCGCCACGATGAAGTCGGGTTGCAGGGCGAGCGCGCGCGCGATTCCGATGCGCTGACGCTGGCCGCCGGAGAACTCATGCGGGAAGCGGTTCTTCTGATCCGCGCGCAGGCCCACCTTCAACATGATCGACTCGATGAAGTCTTCCATGTCGGCTTCGGGGACGATCTCGTGGTGCGTGATCGCTTCCTTGAGCAGAGCGCGGACCGTCAGGCGCGGATTGAGCGACGAGTACGGATCCTGAAACACGATCTGCATGCGCCGGCGAAAGGGGAGCATGTCCCTGTGGTTCAGGTCGGTGATGTCGACGCCGTCATAGTGGATCGAGCCACCGGTCGACTCGATCAATCGGATCAGGGTCTTTCCGAGTGTCGACTTTCCACAGCCCGATTCACCGACAACGCCCAGAACGTCGCCCTTCTCGATCGTGAAGCTGACGCCGTTGACCGCGTTCACCTTGGCGATGACGCGGTTCAGAATGCCGCCCCGAACCGGGAAGTGCTTGATCAGGCCTTCGACCTCTACGAGTGCCATCAGGCTTGTCCTTTCGATCCGGCAACTTCGGCCGTCTGATTGATCGGGATGTGGCATCGAACGGGACGGTCGCTGAAGGCATGGTCCTTCAGGTCCGGCTCGGTGTGAATGCACTGCTCTTCGGCGATCGAGCACCGAGCCGCGAAACGACAGCCCGGAGGCAGGTCGTTCAACGCCGGTACGACGCCTTCGATGGTCGGCAAGCGCTTGCCGTGCTCGCGTCGTCCCGACTTGGGAATCGACTCGAGGAGCGCGCGCGTGTACGGGTGCTGCGGCGTGTGGAAGATCTCGCGCACGGTGCCCTTCTCGATCACGCGCCCGGCGTACATGACGCACACGTGGTCGGCGACCTGCGCGACGACGCCGAGGTCGTGCGTGATCAGGATGATGGCCGTGTTGAGCTTGTTCTTCAGGTCCTCCATCAGCTTGAGGATCTGCGCCTGGATGGTCACGTCGAGTGCCGTCGTGGGCTCGTCGGCGATCAGGATCTCGGGCTCGCAACAGAGCGCCATGGCGATCATCACGCGCTGGCGCATGCCGCCCGACAGCTGGTGCGGGTACTCGTCGAGGCGCTCCTCGGGGTTCGGCATCTCGACCAGTCGCAGCATCTCGATCGAGCGCTTGCGGCGGCCGGACTTCGAGAGGTCGGTGTGGTACGAGAGCGCCTCGTTCAGCTGCCAGCCCACGGTGAACACGGGGTTCAGCGAGGTCATCGGCTCCTGGAAGATCATCGCGATGCGCGCACCGCGAACACTGCGCATGTCCTTCTCGCTGCAGTGCGCGAGGTTGAGCCCGTCGAACATGATCTTGCTCTCCGGCGAGAGGATGCTCGTCGCGGGGGGGAGCAGGCGCATGACCGACTTGCTCGTCACGGACTTGCCGCAACCCGACTCGCCGACGATGCCGAGCGTCTCGCCCGGGTGCACGTCGATCGAGACGTCTTCGATAGCTGTCAGGATGCCGTCGTCGGTCCGGAAGCTGGTGGTCAGGTTCTGGACCTGAAGGATGGGGGCAGGTCGCTCTGCACTCATGAGACGTGCTTGGGGTCGAAGGCGTCTTGGAGCGCGTCGCTCAAGACGTTGAACGAGATCACGAGGATGAACATGAAGACGGTTGCTGCTCCGAGCTGCGGGAAGAAGCCGTTGACCACTTCCGGACCGGAGTCGCGAATCATGATTCCCCAGCTCGGCTGGTTCTTCACGCCGAGTCCGAGGAAGCTGAGGATGACTTCCGACTTGATCGCGCCGATGAACAGCAGCGAGAAGTTGATGAACATCAGGTGCATGGTGTTCGGAACGACGTGCTTGAGCAGGATGTAGAACTTGCCGAAGCCGACGGCCGTCGCCGCTTGCACGTACTCGAGCTCTTTGATCTTCAGGACTTCACCACGAACGATACGGCAGGGGCCGATCCAGAAGGTGAGGCAGAAGGCCACGTAGACTGGGAGCAGCGAGCTCTCCCACTGCGTTCCGGTGAAGCGGTAGGAGATCACGATCAGGAAGATCAGTGACGGGATCGACGAGAAGGTCGAGTAGAGCCAGACGACCAGGTGATCGATCAGGCCTCCGTAGAAGGCCGCGGCTGCACCGAGCAGGCTTCCGAAGATGACGGAGATCAGGGCGCTGACGACGCCGATCTGGAGAGCGATCTTGATCGAGAAGAGCGCGCGGATCGAAATGGACCGACCTTGGCGGTCCGTGCCGATCGACCGGCGCAGGTTGTACATCGTGGCGTCCCAGCCCGTCAGTGGGCGATAGAGCGCAGCCACGATTCCTTCGAGCTCCTCCAGGGAGCCGACGAAGTCCTCGCTCGTGACGAGCGCCTCGACGGCCTCATCCGCTGCGTTCCCCGCGAGCTTCTGAACCTGCTCGTTGTCATCGATGCCCTGTTCCTTGAGCTCCTTCTTCTTCCCGTCGAAGGCGTCGAACTCCGCGTCATCCTTCTGAGTGGCGAGCTCATCGTAGAGCTCCCAGCCACGCGCGACTTCGCTCTTCAGCTCCTCGCGAGGCTTGTCGGAGATCCCGCGTTCAGCCAGAGCGAGGTTGGCGATGGCATTCTCGACATCCTCCTCCTTCTTGTTGAGCGCGGACTCCAGGCGAGCGAGGTGGAAGTCGGCATCGCGCAGACGCTTCTCGATCTTCTGTTCGCCGATCATCGGCGTGGAGTCGGGCCCCACGCGCTGAAGGGTGTCGTCCACCGTGATGGCGTCGAAGAACAGGACGGCAATTCCGATGGCCGTGTAGATTCCGATGACGAACAGCGAGAACGTCGCCAGCCGGCTCTTGAAGAACTTCTTCGCGCCACGAGAGCGCAGGAATTTAGGAGTCATTGGAGACGCACTCGCGGATCGACCAGGGCGTAGAGGACATCCGTGAGAATGTTCGAGAGGATGAAGACCACGGCGAAGATGGCCGTGAAGGCCTGGATCACAGGAAAGTCCTTGTCGAAGATCGCGCCGAGCAGGCGGTTCCCCATGCCGGGGATGTTGAAGTAGTACTCGAGCAGTACCGAACCGACGATCAGGAAAGGCAGAGTGGTCATGACCCGAGTGATGATCGGGATCATGGCGTTCTTCAGCATGTGGACGAACATGACCTTGCGTCGACCCGCGCCCTTCGCCTTGGCCGTGACCATGTAGTCCTTGGAGCTCTCTTCGACCATGACTGCGCGGTAGAAGCGCGTGTCATAACCCATCGCCACGATCACGCTGATGATCACCGGCAGTGCGCAGTAGGTCAGCCAACCGGCGATGAAGCCGTTCTCCTCCAGGTCGAAGCCCTCGATCGCGAAGATCTCGGTTCCAACCCACTCCTTGAGTTGGAAGGCGCCGTAGTACTGACCGACGATGATGTAGACCAGGAAGCTGACGCTCATCCCGACGACGGCGAGAACCATCAGGGTGCGGTCGGCAAGACGCCCGCGGTTGAATGCGGAGATCAGTCCGACGCAGATGGAGATCGTCGCCGTGATCATGAGCCCGGGGACCGTGATCAAGAGAGTCGGGATGTAAGCCGTGCTGAGCATCTCGCCGACGGTTCGCCCGGGGCGTCCCCAGCTCTCCTGCTCGAAGTTCAGCGTGAGGACCTCCCAGAGGAACTGGACGTACTGCACGAAGAACGGCTTATCGAGTCCCAGCTGATGGCGGATCTTCTCCAGGTCGCCGGGATCGGCGTTCTTGCCCAGGAAGGTATAGGCAGGATCCGCTGCGCCGAAGCGGAGCAGGGCCATCAGGATCAGGATGATCCCCAGGTAGACGGGGATGTTGTACAGCAGCCGCCGAACAATGTAGTTCCACATGAAGCAAACCCTCGGTGGCTAGTGCCGAGGTCCGGGAATGGATGGGCGTCGGTAAAGAGGGACTACTCGCGAAGACTCTCTTCGACGTCCAGATACTTGACCCAGTTGTAGAACTGCTCGGTGGGCTTGAAGTTGCGAAGCCAGGGTTGAATGAGATAGGAGCGAGTCCGCGCCATCGAACCGGCGAAAGCGGCGTGGTCCAGAACCATGTCGCGCATGCGGATGTAGATTTCGGTCCGCTTGGCTGAGGGCTCCATGCTGCGCGTCTGCTCGTACAGACGATCGAACTCTTCGTTCTCGTAGTTCGCGTGGTTACTGCCCGGTGACTGGTTCGGGCCATAGAAGAGTGCGAGGTTGTTCTCCGCGTCGGGATAGTCGCTGCTCCAGGCGAAGCTGAAGAACTGCGCCTTCTTGTTGTCGCAGGCTTCGATCAGCGAGCTGAAGTCCATCATGCGCACGTTGAGCTCGATACCGATCTCGCCGAGCTGGCGCGCGGTCAAGTCGGCCTGCTCGGGCGAGTTGGCCGAGTTCGCGACGTAGTAGTCGATCTTGGGCAGACCCTCGCCGTTCGGATAGCCGGCCTTGGCCAGGTACTCCTTGGCGAGCGCGATGTTCTTGCCGCGGTACTCAGGGCCGGCGCGGTGCTCTTCGTTGTTCGGGTGCCCGTCGAGTCCGGGCGGGATCATGCCGTCATAGACGATGACCTTGTCGTTGTAGAAGCTCGAGTTGAACTCGTCGAAGTCCGTCGCGAGGATGATCGCCCTGCGCAGCGCGACCTTCTCCGGCGTGTAGCCGCCGACCAGCTCGTCCTGCATGTTGAACTGGCGGAAGATGAAGTCGAGCAGCGGGACGTCTGCGGCGACGATGCCGCGACGCTTGTACGCGCTGTTGAGCTTCTTCGTTCGGCGATTGAAGGCCGTCTCGTAGTTCTCCGCGGGGACCTGAGTGTAGCCCAGGGTGCCTTCTTCGAAGCGCAGCCACATGGGCTGGTCCTTCTTGTAGAAGGTGTACTCGACGCGGTCGATGATCGGGAGGCGCTGCCCTTTCGAGGACTCGGCGACGATCGCGTCGTCACCCTCCTGAAGGTTGGTCGGGAAGAACTCCTCGCGGTAGGTGGGGTTGCGCACGAAGCTCATGCCGAGGTCCGTCCACTCGTCGAGCATGTAGGGACCGGTGCCGACCGGGTTGCGCGAGAAGCGGTTGCCGTAGTGCTCGACAGCTTCGCGCGGAACGACCGAGGTCTGGAACATCGCGAGGACCCAGATGAAGCGGTAGACCGGCTCGGTCAGGACGATCTGGAAGTTGTGGTCGTCGATGACCTTCATGCCCTCGACGGGCACGTCGTAGTCGAACTTGCCTCCAGCTTTGGCCGCGGCGTTCTGCGCGTCGCGGTAGGCGTCGAAGCCGACGATCGTGTCCTTGTAGAGCCACCAGCTCTTCGCCTTCGTCGCGTCGTCTGCCTGGCGCTTCCAGGAGTAGAAGACGTCCTCTGCGACCAGCTCGCGACCCTTACCGCCGGGGAAGCAATCGTTGTCCTGGAAGACGATGCCCTTCTTCAGCTGGAAGGTCCAGGTCACGCCGTCCTCGGCGCAGATCGGCATCTTCGTCAGGAGCGCGGGCTCCAGAACGAACGGGTCACGCTGCAGGTAGGAGTACTGCAGCAGCGTGTCGTAGACCATCGAGCACGCGCGGTTGTCGTAGGTCGTGGAGCCACGGCCAGGATCGATCGTCTTGGGCGCATCCGAACGGAGCGGCAGCTGAATCACCTTCAGGTCTTTGCCGCCCGGTCCCGGGTCGGTGGTGGGCGCGGCGGTGAGTGCCGGCGCCAGGCTGAGGGCGGTGGAGAGCGCGAGGGCTCGGACGACGATCGACCTTTGGGGTTTCCACATAGAATTCGATGACCCGTGACTCGGGCGGAGGGCTCTTTTGGTGGCGAATTGTTGTACGGAGGATGGCGCTCTCCAGGCCTCGCCAGGGTGGGGCGCGGGTGCCGAGAAGAGGGCCGAGCGGCGGGGCCGCAGGATCCAGCGCGGGAGGGTCAGAAGACCCGTTTGCGGTGGAGCGAAGAGTGTACCCGGGGGGTCTTGAAACCGACAATGTCTCCCGCTGGCGAAAAAGGGAGATCCTATTGCTCTCCGGCGTGGACGATGCGCCGTAGGGAGGGGGGAGCGGTCCCCTCGGTCCTCTTACAACGGGCGGATTCCGGTACGGCTTCGCGAGAGCATGGCGAGGATCGCGGTGACAGTCGCTGCTCCGTTGAGTGCAGGCCGGACCGTACACTCTCCGACGAATGAATAGTGCGAGCGCAGAGTTGCCGTCACGACACGGCCGGGCGAACACGGCGAAGAGCTTCGTTAGGCAATTCGGACTAGCTGCGCTCCTCAGTGTCGCGGTGTGCTCGGTCTACGCCTGCGGGTCGACCGACTCCGAGCAGGCGGAGCGCCCGAACGTGCTCCTCTATATTTCCGACACGCTGCGCGCGGACGGACTCGGGTGCTATGGCAACGAGGTCGTCGAGACGCCGAACCTCGATCGGTTCGCGGAGGAGGGCGTGTTGTACGAGCGGGCCTACGCACCCAGCTCATGGACGCGCGCTTCCATGGGATCGATCCTGACTGGAACTGCGCCGGCGGTGCACGGCGCCGAGGGGCGCTACGATCTCCTGGCCGACTCGGCGGTGATGATCTCCGAGCTGTTTGCCAGTGAGGGCTATCGCGTCGGCAGCATCACGACCAACCGCAACGTCGGCTCGTTCTTCGGATTCGACCAGGGCTTTGGAGCGGGCGACTTCATCGAGCTCTACGAGGAGTCGCGTGAGGAGCGCGTCAGCGTCGAGGAGCTCACGACCCTGGCGGACGATGTGACCGCGCGCGCGATCGCATGGATGAGTGCGTCCGACGAGCCCTTCTGCCTGATCGTGCACACGATCGATCCGCACTCGCCCTACATGCCGCCGGCGTCGTGGGACCGCTATGGCGAGGGCATCGAGAGCGGCGTCGATGGCAGCCAGAAGTCTCTGTACAAGCTCAAGACCGAGCGCGACGCGGCGGACGAGGCGCGCGTCGTCTCGCTCTACTACGGTGAGATCGCCTTCAACGACTACGCTTTCGGCGAGCTGATCGAGTGGATGCGCGAGCGGGGGAGCCTGGAGCGAACGGTCGTTGCGTTCACCTCGGATCACGGCGAAGAGTTTTGGGAGCGCGGCGAGCGCGGGCACGGGAAGACCCTGAACGAGAAGGCTCTGCACGTGCCTCTGATCCTGCGCTATCCCGCTGCATTCTCGAGCGGAAGCCGGGACTCGAACCCGGTCAGTACGCTCGACCTCCTGCCGACTCTGTTGGAGCTCGCGAAGATCGACGTGCCGAGTCAGGTCGAAGGCAGCTCGCTCACGGCTGCGAACGCGCGCGAGGATGCGCTCGTCTTTTCGAGCTGCAAGCTGAGTGAGCTCGAGTTGTACAGCGCGCAGGACGCGAACTGGAAGCTCGTCTTCGATGCGCGCACCGGGAAGAAGAAGCTGTTCGACTTGCGCGAGGACGAAGCCAAGCAGCGCGACGTGTTCGCCAAGAATCGCGAGGTGGGGCGCGAGCTCTTCCGCGCGCTGACGAAGTCACTCGAGGCGCAAGCGCGCAAGCGCGTCGAGCTGTACGGAACCTCGCAGCCACTGCGCGTCGACGAGCTCACCGAAGAGGTGAGGAGCGACCTGGAGGAGCTGGGCTATCTGGGCGATCCAATGGATTACGAGGAAGACGCAGCCGGAACGGAAGAGGACTGATGGAGGCCGCGACTCCAGGCGCGCCGCGTTGGCACGTTCCGCTGCTCGTGCTGCTCGGACTGCCGCTCTTCTTCTACGGGCTCGGCAGCTACAGCGTGGTCAATGGCGACGAGGGCTACTACCACTCGGTCGCCGCGCGGATGGTGGAGACGGGGAACTGGTTCAAGCTGGACTACTTCGGGCAGCACCGGGTGTACGACACCTTCATGAACGCGCCCCTGCAGTACTGGGCGCGCGCCGTCCTGATCGCGGTGTTCGGCGACAACCTGTGGACGATGAGGTTGCTCTCGGCCTCCTTCGGGCTGCTGACCGTCTTGGCGGTCTATCGCCTGGGCGAGGAGCTCGATGCGCGGAGCGACAGGCGTACCGCTCTGTTCGCGGCCCTGATTCAGCTGACTTCCTTTCAGTTCGTCTACCTGCACAGCGCACGGACGGGCGAGCTCGACTCGATCGTCGCCTGCCTGATCACTCTGACAGCGCTCACCTTTCTGCGCGCCGTCCGCAACCGGAGCTCGTTCCTCCCGCATCACGTTTGCCTCGCCGTCTTGCTCACGGTCAAGCTGCCCATCCTCGCAATTCCGATCCTGGCCGAACTCCTTTATTTCGCGACGACGCCCTCGGCGCGCTCGGAGTTCAAGCGCTACACGCTCTCCGGCTTCGCGGTTGTTCCACTCGGCTTGATCTGGCACATGATCCAAGCTGGCGTCTTGTGGGAGGACTTCCTCGGCGTCGCGGACAAGATGCGAGCGGAAGCTTCGGGCGCGAAGGGCGGAGGTGACTTCAGCGGAGGGCCGCTCGAGAACGTGGGCTGGTATGCGCGCAAGCTCCTGTTCGGCGCTTTCCCCTGGTCGCTCGCGTTCCTCCCGGCGATCGGCATGAGTCTCGCGCCCGCGATCCGTGGTTCTCGCGAGACCGAGGGCTCGGCCCTCCGCCTCCTGCTCCTGTTCACGTTAGTTGTCTGGGTCTTCTTCGCCTGCGTCTCGAAGCGCTTCTCGTGGTACATCCTTCCCGCTCTCCCGTTCATGGCGGTGACCACTGGCTGGTGGTTCAACCTCGCGGCGAAGAAGCTCGGCGTGGCGCAGTCGGTGCTGCTCGCTTATGTCGGAGCGATGTTCGTCGGACTCAGCGTGCCCCTAACGGGGCTTCGCCCTCTGATCGATCGCACACCCCGTATTTCGATGGAGCTTGCCTACCGCGATCTCCAACCTCTCGGGACAAGCCTCACAGTCGTTGCAGTGCTCGGTCTGCTCGCCCTGACGATCGAGCTCGTTGCACGTAAGTGGCCGCAGAGTGGCGCTCAGGCGGCCGGACGAACGCTGTTCGCCATCCTGCTCCTCTTTGCTGCGGTCCGAGTAGCGATCCCTCTCGGAAGTCTGGAGAATGTGTCCGAGTTGGAAGCGCGTTTCCGGCGCATCGAGGCGAATCGGATCGAGGGTAGACAGGTTCGTTACCCGATCGTGATACCCGAATCGATGGGCTACTTGCGGGTTCAACACTACTTCGGACGGAGCTATCACGTGGAGCGGCGCTCGGGTGGACCGGCAGGTGCGCAGCTCTGGATTACAGGTGAGAAGACGCCAACAGGCTTGGAGACAGAATGATCATTCGAATTTTGACTCGCTCGGTACGCGGACCCGCGAAGCCGCGACAGATCCTCGCCGCAACGGTGCTGGGCTCGATGCTCGCGTTCATCCCGAGCTACGTGGACCAGCTCTTCTACGCAGTCGCTCTGTTCGTGCTGCTGCTCGGTTCTGGCGCCAACCTGCCGCTCGCTGGAGCGGTCTGGTTTCCGGCGAAGTTCCTGGCGGTCTTCGCGCTGCCAACTTCGTTCCGAGTCGGCCAGTCGATCATCGATGGACCGCTCCACGACACGATCGCGTGGCTCGTCAATGCGCCGGTCTTCGCGCTGTTCGGCTTCCAGTACTACGCGCTCACCGGAGGCATCCCGATTGCCATTGCCTTCGGCGTCGCCATGGGGGCACTCACGATCCTGCTCGTGAGCGCCACTCGCAAGAAGCTCAATGAGTTCAAGGAGGGCGAGAGCGGTTGGAAGCGCGTGCTCTCGAGCCCCTATGCGAGAGGCCTCAACTGGATCTTCGGAGGCGACTGGCAGAAGCCCGAGCCCGTCTCGATCACTCGCGCGATCTTCCGACCGCTGCTCGGCGTCGCCGTCCTGGTCGCTTTCTACTTCGTCATTCAGCTGGCGCCCGGTCCCTGGTTGCGGCCCGTGCTCGCCAATCAGCTCGAGGACTGGAACGGCGCGACCGTGGATCTCGACGATGTCGAGCTCGACTCTTCGCGCGGTCGCATCACTCTGGTCGGTCTGGAATTGGCCGACGAGAAGGACCTCGACCGAAATCTGTTCTCGGCGAACCGGCTCGAGGCGGACTTCTCGACGGCGGACCTCCTGCGCGGACGGGTCGCGATCGACAAGGCCGTCGCTCACGATTCGCGTCACGGTGAGCTGCGCGAGAAGCGCGGCGTCCTGACTGGAGAGCCCAGGCAGGCGGGCGGAGGCGGTGGGGGCGAGGGCGACCCCGAGATCGATCAGGGCAAGACCCTGGACGACTACCTCGAAGAGGCGCGCGTCTGGGAGGAGCGGCTCGAGCAGGTCAAGGAGTGGCTCGAGAAGATCGCCGGTTCGGACGAGGAAGAGGATCCCGGTACGGAGTCGGCGCGCGAGCGGCTCGAGCGACAGATCGCAGAGCTCGGCTTCGGAGGCGTAACTGCACCTGGGCTGCGCGAAGGGGCACCGATGCTCCTCATCAGTGAACTCTCGATCGCGGGCCTGCAGAGCGACAACCTCGACGACGATCTCGTCGACGTGACCGTGCGCAACTTCTCGACCGACCCGAGCTTGGTCGAGGCGAGCCCTTCGGTCTCGATTCGGTCACGCAGTGGTCAGATTCACTTCGACGTCGGGCTCGGCTCGACTTCGGCGAGCGGAGGGAAGAGCGGCCTGGACTTCGCCTGGGGTGGAATCGCGACCGAGAAGCTGCTCGGCGAACTCAAGGCGTCCGATCGACTCATCGTTCAGGACGGAGCGATCGACCTGAAGCTGCTCGGCGAGTGGGGCGGTGGCAAAGTCGGTGAGCTCGCGATGCCCCTGCTGGTCACGATTCGCGAAGCGAACTGGGCGCTGGGTGGCGACGATCCGGTCAACCTGCAAGAGGTCTCCTTCCCGCTCGGGCTGAGCGGCACTCTCGACAACCCGAGCATCGAGTTCGACTCGGAGCAGTTTCAGGAGACCTTGCTCGCGGCCGGCAAGGCCGAAGTCGGCGGCCGACTGAAGGATGCCGCGAAGTCTGAATTTGACGAACTCCTGGAGAAGGGCGAGGATGCGCTCGGCAAGGAGATCGACTCCGATCTCAAGGACACAGCGAAAGGCCTCTTGGACTCCATTCTGGGTGATAACTAGTCATGAGTGATCGATACATCGTCAGCAACGTGGGCTTCGGCTTCGCCATCCACGACACCCGCCAGGAGAAGAAGTACTACGAAGGCATCGATCCTTCGGAGCAGTCCGGACCGAAGGGCGTCGTCGTGCAGATCTGCAATACGGCAGAGATTGCCTACGCAGAGGCGAAAGAGCTGAACGCGAAAGAGCAGGCGTCCTAGCTCGTCACGCGCTCTCGGTAGGCAAAACTACCGGAGCCGCTGCCAAGTCGGCTTAAATGAAAAGCCCCCCGAGGCCGTGAGGTGCTTGAGGGGCTTTGTGCATTCCCAGGGACTGCTAGAGCCCGCATTATTCATGACCACGCGGACTAAACACCACGAACGGCCGGCTACGCCAGCCTTTCGGCCCCTACCGGCGTTTTGCGAACACTGGCTTCCTCGACGAGCTTACAAGCTCGACTG
>Ga0316209_1000177_pt1 | contig 131639 bp, 121 predicted proteins | sample 6monopyrite_MG_FD_204945 | JGI IMG/M metagenome (GOLD analysis project Ga0316209, IMG submission 204945) | Microbial mat bacterial communities from mineral coupon in-situ incubated in ocean water Damariscotta River, Maine, United States -... | ecosystem: Environmental > Aquatic > Marine >... | reverse complement strand
TACAACTTTGCACGCCGATTGAAGACGCTGCAGGGCCTCACGCCTTACGAATACGTCTGCAAAATCTGGACATCAGAGCCAGATCGATTCATCCTAAATCCGATCCACCAGATGCCGGGACTATACAACTAGGGTCAGGCCCCCGGGTTATCGCGGTAAGGATACGTTACTTGCTCGGGCCTGGCATCGGTGCCGGCTGACCGCCGCCGCCCCCGATGATCAGTTCCGCCTGCGGATAACCGACCTCGCCCGGCGGCGCGAAGGTTCCGACATAGATGTCATATTGCCCCTGCAACGGTGCCCCCCAGACAAGGCGGGGCTGCAAATCGCCTGCCCCGTCATCGTCGCAATACCAACGCCCGTCAGGCGCGTTGATCAGCAAAGTGGTGTTCTGCTCGCCGACAACACTAAAGCTCAACTGCGCATCACTGCCCTGATATTGCACACGGAAATCGGGGGCCTCGGCCACATGCCCGGCGCAGCCCTCGCCGACGCTCGCGGCCAACAGATTGCCTCCCGCCAGCAATTGCTGGCGATGTGGATCGGGTTGGAACCCGGCCGTGAGCTGCACAAACCCAAAGGTCGGCGGCAGGGTGAAATCAGGCGCATCCGCACGCAGATCGACCTGCGGTGTTTCGCCCGCCATGGTGGCATCGATCCAGTCGGCAAAAGCCGAGACACGCGTATAAGTACCGTAATGGTCGCCATCCTGGTGGCAATAGGTGCCACCCGAGACCACCCCGACCTGAACATAGCCCTCGGCGTCGCGGGCATGCAGCGGCCCGCCGCTGTCGCCGCGACAGGCATCTGCGATCGCCTCGAGGAAGCCGGCACAGAGGATGGAGCTGCCTGCGGCAGGATCACACAGGTTATTGGCGACGATCGGCACCGCCGCGCCAAGCAGAACCTGGCTCGTGTTCCACATGGTCGGAGCGGACGATGTCGCCCGCTCTGCCGCCGTCAGATTGCCACGCCCGCGCGCGACATAGGCAGGCGGCGACAGGCCCCAGCCGGTGATCACCGCCTGGCTGCCCTCGGCCTCAACCGTCGCAGCCATGGTGCCGCGCGACAGACGCACCGGTGTGATGCCCATCGGTCGCGACACTTCCAGCAGCGCGATATCGTTGATCCCCACCCCCCGATACCCGGCATGGACATAGATCCGATCCACGTCGAATGCCGCACCGCCACCTTGAAGGCTGGCGGTATTTGCATAGACCTCCAGGCCCACCGGGTTGTTAGGCGGCATCGAATCGACGCAATGCGCCGCCGTCAGAACCCATCGGTCGGCAATAACCGAGGCACCGCAGAAATGACCGTCGAACCGGCTGCGCGAATTGGCCCGGTTCAGCGACACCATCCAGGGAAAATCGCTGATCGAGACGGAACAGCCGCCCATCACCCGATCGCCCGAACAGAACTCCTGCGCGTCGGCCCGGGCCGGAGACAGGGTCCAGATCGCGGCCAGAATACCCGCTATCGCCAATAGTCGTTTCAAGGGCATGATCCTGCCTCCCAGAATTCGGCCGGCTGGCACCCAGGCCACCTGCGGCCCCGTCAGTTCAAATCCTCAATGGCCCCACCGGCACCCGGATCCCCGCCCTGGCTGCGGTCTTGGGGTGACATGGCGATCGGCCTTGCCGACATATCGAGCGGCTCGATCACCAGAACGGAATCGGGCGCAATGTCGGTTTCCAGTGCCGTGCCAACCCATATCCGATACAACCCTTCCGGAGCGCGGTTCAACTCCAGCGAGGGCGGGCTGCCCTCGGGCCCGACCGCAGCGCAGCGCCATATCTGATCGGGGCCATACATGACCATCACGGTCGGCGTGGCGCTCTCGCTGCGCAGCGTGATCGGGCCGTTCTCCTCGCTCCAGTCCATCTCAAAATCGGGGTTACTGGCGACAAAGCCCAGGCAATCGCCGCCCAGTTGCGCCGCATTCTCATATCCGCCGGCCAACAGATCGATACGCACCCCCCCGGGCCCCGGCGGGCCATCAAGCGCGATGGCCCCATAAAGCGGAACGCCGGCCGACAGGATGCCGCGCCCGGGTTTGCCGCTGCCGTTGCCGGCAGCGTCCGGCACTTCGTTATGTTCAATCAGATCCTCGCCCGATTGCAGATGCGGCGGGATCTCACCGGCAAAGGCAAATTCCAGCCAGGGCACCTGACGGCCCTGCGTGGCGTTGCGCACCGAATAGGACACCTCATACATGATATCGTCGATGCGGCGGTGCGGATCCTCGAGCGCCTCAAGCAGGGCCGCGGTAAAGAGACCATTACGACCGTCGCCGTCCGAGGCCGTCTGCCCGGGGCCCGCCGAATACATGATAAAGGCCGAAGCCCCCGCAGGGCTCGCCATCCGGGCCAGCCCGACCCCTGCATCCCGCGCCGCGCCGCGTTCGGGCAACGGGTTATTGCGGCAGGCATCCAGGATGATCACGCCGGTGGCACCGGTCGCTGCAATGCGTTCCAACAGGCGCGGCGCGGCATAGGACCAATCCGGCACGTCATCGGCGAACTGGATCTCTTCGTTATCAATCGGGATCAGGTAATTTGTGCCTTTATATTCAAAGCCATGCCCGGAATAATACACCACTGCCAGATCGCCGGGGTTCAGGCCGCGGGTGAAATCGCGGATCGCCACCTGCATGCCCCGCAGATCCTGTTCCAGCATCGGGCCATCGTCATAGACGTCATATCCGATCTCCTGCAGCCGGGCGGCCATATCCTCGGCATCGTTGACCGGATTGATCAGCGGGTTCGCGGCATAACCGGAATTGCCAATGACAAGCGCCAGGCGCGCGGTCCCGTCGCTCTCGGCAGAGGCGACACTCGCCAGCCCCGACAGGATGACCGATATCAAAACAACCCTGACTCCATACGGCAGCGGCACCCGAAATCTCCCCAATGCGCTTTCGGAAACACCTGTATCGACCAACGCTGCCTGAAATCAGGGATTTCAACGCGTTATACGATGCTGCAGCCTCAGGTGTCCGACAAGTGCCTCAATGCAAAATTTATCGCGGGTATTATGCCTCCAAAATCGACCTCAGCCGACTCATTTTTTTCGCAGCAGCCCCGGGCGATCCAATTTCAGAGTTTCAGAAAGATCTGAAGATCGGCCACATTCGTGCCCGTGGCACCGGTCATCAGCAGATCGCCGGATGCCGCGAGGGCCGCGTAGCTGTCGCTGTTTTCCAAGAGCGCCACAGGCTCGGCCCCGGCTGCGCGCATCCGCGCCAGCGTGTGCTGGTCGACGATCGCACCCGCCGCGTCGGTCGGCCCATCGCGCCCGTCGGTGCCGCCGCTCAGGAACATCCAGTCGCCCTCGACCCCCCGGTCTTCGGCCAGCAGCGCCAGCCGCAGAGCCAGCTCCTGGTTGCGCCCGCCACGCCCGTCGCCGGTCAGGATCACGGTCGTTTCGCCGCCGAACAGCATCGCCGTGCCAGGGCGGGCGATGCGCGCGACATCCAGCACGCTACGGGCGGCATCGCTCACCATCCCGGTCAGCGGTGCCACGATCTGCACTGCATCGCGCTTAGCGGCTTGGGCCATCGCGGCGACGCTGATGGCGTTCGATCCGATCAGGACCGCATCGACAACAGGCAGCGGGGGGTACGGCAGATCGTGCATCAGCGCGGTCTTGGCCGCCTGCGGGATCCGATCCCGGATGCCAAGCCGATCAAGAACCGCCCGCGCGCCCGCCCGGTCGCTGATCGGCCCGATCGTTGGCCCGCTGGCAATCACCCGCAGGTCGTCCCCCACAACATCCGACAGGATCAGACTGCGCAGGCGGGCGGGGGCGGCCATCCGCAAGAGCCCGCCGCCCTTGAGTTCTGACAGCGCCTGGCGCACGATATTGGTATCCTCGATATCGGCCCCCGAGGCCAGGAGCAGCCGGTTCACTGCCGCCTTGTCATCCAGCGTGACCCCCTCGACCGGGGCCGGCAGCAAAGCAGATCCACCACCCGAAATCAGCGCCACGATATGATCGTCCGCACCCGCATCGGCCACGATTCGGGCCACGGCGGCGGCGGCATGCAGCCCGTTTTCATCGGGCACCGGATGGCCCGCCGCAAAGCACCGCACGCCCGGAATTTCGACATGGTTTTCATAATTGGTGACCGCCAGACAGACCCGATCAACCCCAAGCGCAACATGCGTGCGGGCTGCCCGCAACATGCCATGCGCCGCCTTGCCGACGGCCAACAGGATCAGCCGCCCGCCCCCCGTCGGGACCGGCAGCGGCATCGCCTTCAGTGCCCTGTCGACGGCGGCTTCGGGGTCGGCGGCGGCGACACCTGCCAGGAAGATCGCGGTCAGTTCGTCCCGCAAGTCGGCTTCGGGATCGGTCATGATGCTCTCTCCCCGGGGCGGTTCAGATCATGACCTGCCAGACCGCCATTGCGGCGGCGGCCAGGGCCACGCCAATCAGAACGCCGGGGATACGGTCCCGCCAGCGCGACCTGGGATGCGCGGCCAAGGGCTTGGCCTGCCCCACCAGTAACGCATCGGCCAATTGCGGCAGACGCGGGCCAAGCCGGGCCAGTATCTGCGCGGTGCGGGCCAGATCGCGGAACACGGCCTTGGGCCCCAGGTTTTCGGTAATGTATTTTTCAACCACCGGGCGCGCCGATTTCCAGATATTGATCGTAGGATCGAGCGACCGCGCCACGCCCTCGACCACAACCATCGTGCGTTGCAGAAGGATCAGCTCGGTGCGCGTCTCCATTCCGAACTGCTCTGTGACATCAAAGAGATAGCTGAGAAGTCGCGCCATCGATATATGGCTCGCATCCATTCCGAATATGGGCTCACCCACGGATCTCAGCGCCTGCGCGAATTCGCCGACATCGCGGTCGGCGGGCACGTAACCTGCTTCGAAATGCACCTCGGCCACGCGCCGGTAATCGCGCCGGATAAAGCCCATCAGGATCTCGGCATAGACGCGCCGGGTATATTCATCCAGCCGCCCCATGATGCCGAAATCCAGCGCCACGATCTCGCCGCCCGCGTTTACCTTCAGGTTGCCCTGATGCATGTCGGCATGGAAATAGCCGTCGCGCAACGCATGGCTCAGGAACATTTGCAGCACCCGTTCGGCCAGAACGGTCCGGTCATGCCCGGCCGCGTCAATCGCCGCCACATCGCCCAGCGATACGCCTTCGGCCCAATCCAGCGTCATCACCCGGCGCGAGGACAGGTACCAATTGACGGCGGGCACGGTGAACCCCTCATCGGCATCGGTATTCGAGGCAAATTCCCCGGCGGCGGAGGTTTCGATGCGCAGGTCCAGCTCCTTCATCACCACGCCTTCGAAATGTTCGATCACGTCATGCGGGCGCAGCCTGCGCGACGAGGGCGACAACGTCTCGACCCCCCAGGCAATCAGGTAGAAGGCATCGATATCGCGGCGAAAGGCGCGCTCGATATTGGGGCGCAGCACTTTCACGGCCACATCCTGCCCGCTGTCGCGTAACCGCGCCCGGTGGACCTGCGCGATCGAGGCCGCGGCGACGGGTTCGGAAAATTCGGTAAACAGATCCTCCACCGATGTTTCCAGCTCGGCGGCGACCGTGCGCCGGGCGATCTCGGTGTCAAAGGGCGGCAGCTTGTCCTGCAACACGCGCAACTGCCCGGCCAGGTCATCGCCCACCACATCGGGCCGCGTCGACAGGATCTGCCCGAATTTGATGTAGGCAGGCCCAAGCGCCGTCAGGGCACGAGTCACGGGCGGCTGATTCACGTCGCCGCGCAGCCCCAGCCATTTGAACGGCCATCCCAGGATGCGCGCGCCCGCGCGCACCGCCGGAGGGGCCTTCATCGCCTCCAGCGCCACCTTCATCGCGCCGGTGCGCTCGAATGTGGCCCCGGTACGGACCAGCCGCCAGATATTATGCGGACCGCGCATCGCTCAGATCTTCCAGCCGGAATGCAGGGCGGCGATGCCCATGCTGAGATTGCGGTATTTCACCTGTTCGAACCCGGCGGCACGGATCATGCTGGCAAAAATCTCCTGATCGGGGAATTTGCGGATGCTCTCGACCAGATATTGATAACTGTCGCGATCGCCCGCAATCGCCTGTCCCATGCGCGGGATCACGTTGAAGGAATAAAGATCATAAAGCCTTTGCAGCCCTTCATTGGGCAATTGGCTGAACTCCAGCACCATCAGGCGGCCGCCGGGTTTGAGCACGCGATACGCCTCGCTCAATGCATCGGCGATGCGGGTGACGTTGCGGATGCCAAAACTGATCGTGTAGACATCGAAACTGTTGGCCTCAAACGGCAACGCCATGGCGTCGCCCACGATCCAGTCGAGCCGGTCGGCGAAACTTTCGGCCTCGGCCCGCTTCTGCCCCTCGATCAGCATCGATTCGGTCATGTCCAGAACGGTGGCCCCCGCCCCCGGCGCGCGGCGCAGGAACCGAAACGAGATATCGCCGGTGCCGCCCGCCACATCCAGCAGGCGCTGGCCATCGCGCGGGGCCAGCCAATCCATCATCGCATCTTTCCAGACCCGGTGAATGCCCATCGACATAGCGTCGTTCATCACGTCGTATTTCGAGGCGACATTGGAAAAGACGCCGTGAACCATGCCGGCCTTTTCATCCTCGCCCACGGTCTTGAACCCGAAATGCGTTGTCTTGTCTCTATCGCCCGTCATCGCGTGACTGCCCTGATTTGGTCGAGATCGGAGGTATACCTTTGCAGCCACAGGGGCAAACCATGAATTGCCGCAGCGGCGCGGCGATATCCCTTGTTGGCGGCGGCGATCCGGGGCAGCCTCGGGCCGCAGCAAACCAGAGACGCGCCAATGCCCGAACTGCCCGAAGTCGAAACCGTCCGCCGCGGGCTTGCCCCGGTGATGGAGGGCGCGCGCATCCTGACCGCCGATATCCGCCGCCCCGATCTGCGCTGGCCCTTCCCCGAGCGAATGGCCGAGCGTCTGGCCGGCGCGCGGGTGCGGCAGCTCAGGCGGCGCTCGAAATACATCCTGGCCGATCTCGATAGCGGTGAAACCCTGCTGATCCATCTCGGCATGTCGGGCCGGATGTTGATTGCGCGCAAGGACACGCGCCAACCAAGCGCCGATTTTTTCCACGCCCTGCCCGCGCCCGCCAAACATGATCATGTGGTGCTGGATATCGAGGGCGGCGCGCGCGTCACCTTCAACGACACCCGCCGCTTTGGCGCGATGGACCTGATGGCCACCGCGGAGGCCGATGCGCATCCGCTGCTGGCCAGCCTCGGCCCCGAGCCGCTTGGCAACGCCTTTGACGGTCCCTATCTGGCCGCCGCGCTGGAGGGGCGCAAAACGCCGATCAAATCGGCCCTGCTGGATCAGCGAATCGTTGCGGGCCTGGGCAATATCTATGTCTGCGAAGTGCTCTACCGGGCCGGGATTTCGCCAAAACGGCTGGCCGGGCGCATCGCGCGCGCCCGCGCGGGCGCGCTGGTTCCGATAATTCGCGACGTTTTGAACGACGCAATTGACGCAGGTGGTTCCAGCTTGCGCGACTATCGCCAGACCGACGGCGAACTTGGCTATTTCCAGCATAGTTTTCAGGTATATGGCCTCGAGGGCGCGCCCTGCCTGACGCCGGGTTGCGATGATCGGATTCACCGGATCATGCAGGCCGGGCGCTCAAGCTTTTACTGCCCGACCTGTCAAAGATAGCTTGAACCGGCTGGTGGGGCTGCTAACCCTTCCGGCCTGAGGATAACAGCACCGGGACAGACCCAGATGGCCTACGAGACCCTGATCGTCGACAGCAAAGACCATATCTGCCTGATCAAACTCAATCGCCCCGATGCGCTGAATGCGCTGAACACGCAGCTGTTGGGCGAACTGTGCACCGCCTTGGAAATCGCTGATGCCAATGACAAGGTGCGCTGCATCGTCATCACCGGATCGGACAAGGCCTTTGCCGCCGGGGCCGATATCAAGGAAATGTCGGGCAAGAGCTTTGTCGATGTTTTCGCCGAAAATCTCTTTGCCGATTCCAGTGACCGCCTGATGGGGATCCGCAAACCGATCATCGCCGCCGTTGCGGGCTATGCGCTTGGGGGGGGCTGCGAACTGGCGATGGCCTGCGATTTCATCATCGCGGCCGACAATGCCAAGTTCGGCCAGCCCGAGATCAATCTTGGCGTCATCGCGGGCATGGGCGGCAGCCAGCGCCTGACCCGGTTCGTCGGCAAATCGAAATCCATGGACATGAACCTGACAGGCCGGTTCATGGATGCCGAAGAGGCCGAGCGCGCCGGGCTGGTCAGCCGCGTGGTTCCGGCCAAGAAACTGCTGGACGAGGCAATGGGGGCCGCAACCCGGATTGCCGAAAAATCCATGGTGTCGGCAATGGCCGCCAAGGAAGTGGTCAACCGCAGCTACGAGACGACCCTGTCGGAGGGGCTCCTTTTTGAGCGCCGTGTGTTTCATTCGCTCTTTGCCACCGAGGATCAGAAGGAAGGCATGGCCGCCTTTCTGGAAAAGCGCGAGGCGCAGTTCCGCGACAAGTAGGGCGCGCTGAATTTTCGGGTTTTCTTTCGCGGCAATATCGCCTAAATGCGCCCGATACATGCGTGTGCGGTCCGCTTTGACCAGATTCGGCCGGTTCCAAAACCCGGTGTGGGGCAACGCGCGCGCGTCTGACATTTACTTGAACCCCACAAAGGGACCCACAGACCATGGCCAATTCACCCCAAGCCAAAAAACGCGCCCGCCAGAACGAGGCGCGCTATGCCGTCAACAAGGCGCGCCGCTCGCGCATCCGCACCTATCTGCGCAAGGTCGAAGAGGCCATCGAATCCGGCGATCAGGCCGCGGCCCAGTCGGCCCTGCGCGAGGTTCAGCCCGAACTGATGCGCGGCGTCACCAAGGGTGTGTTGCACAAGAACACCGTAGCAAGAAAAATGTCGCGCCTGTCGTCGCGGGTCAAGGCGCTGGCCTCCTGATCGGGTCACCAAACCCCTTGTTTTCAAGGCGTCCCAATTGGGGCGCCTTTTTTCTTTTCGAAAAAATCCCTGTCCTTCGGCAGGTTTATCCGGGCCCTCCGGGATTCGTTTCAGCTCAGTCCAGAGTCAAGCGCAATGATTGATTGCGAGACGCGCCGGACTCCCGCTAGCTTGGGTCTCAGCGATTCACATAGTCTGGGGGGACATTATGCTGTGACATGATTAAATTTGCCGGTCCCGCAAGGCGCTGCCATGCCGCAAATTCGGGACAGGCATTTCGGTGGGATCCCATCAAATCATGCACAGTCGGAAATCCATGTGACGGGGACAGAGAAGCGTCCCGCAACGTCACGTAGGTCTGGTCGCAGGCTGGCGGAGTGCCGGCTTCGATCATGTTCCGAATGTCCAGAGACCATTGCCTTGCGAGGCGTCGTGCCGAATCACCTTGAAACTCACGGGTTTCAGGGCTGGCATTGACGTTCCGAAGGCGATTGTTTTTCAGACCGTCCCATTTTGGACGGTCCGACCCGGGATCTGCACCTGGCGGGGCAATAATCGTGCCGAAAACGGCACAAAAGCCAGGGGCAGATCTAACGACCGTCTGAAATGCTGTGACGACGAAGGGACAACCAGGGCGGCGCACGCATCGCCCGCGCGAGGCCCCCCTCACGATGTGCAGGGCCCGCGTTAATTGAAAAGAAGACGGGTACAGAATGAAACAAGATACATGGGGTCACGTCCGGGGCGAATTGCTGAAATCGGTCGGCAAGAATAACTTCTCGGCGTGGATTGAACCGATCACCTTCGACGCCATCAAGGATCGCACTGCGCATTTCCATGTTCCCACCAATTTTATCGGCACCTGGGTCACACAGCATTTTTCCGATGTGATTTTGCGCCATCTGATTGCCGCGGGTCTGTCGGTCGATCGCCTGAAATTCGCTGTCGGCGCGGGCACTGGCGCCGGGGCTCAGGATGGCACCCATGCGACGCCATCGGCCGCGACTTCCGCGCCCGCCAAGAACCCCGCAGTCGCGGCTCAGGCTGCCCCCACGGGGATGCCGGAATCGCCGCTGAATGCCAATCTGACCTTTGCCAATTTCGTTGTCGGCAAACCAAATGAGCTGGCCCATGCCGCCGCGCGCCGGGTGGCCGAAGGCGGCACGGTATCGTTTAACCCGCTGTTTCTATATGGTGGTGTCGGTCTGGGCAAAACGCATCTGATGCATGCCATCGCCTGGGAACTGCGGCAGCGCCGGCCCGAGCTCAAGGTGATCTATCTGTCGGCCGAACAGTTCATGTATCGCTTCATTCGCGCCCTGCGCGACCAGGATACGATCAGCTTCAAGGAAACCTTCCGCTCGATCGACGTGCTGATGGTTGATGACGTGCAGTTCATCGCCGGAAAAAACTCCACTCAGGAGGAATTTTTCCACACCTTCAATGCGCTGGTCGAACTGGGCAAGCAGATCATCATATCGGGTGATCGCGCGCCGGTCGATATGGATGAGCTCGACAACCGTATCGCCTCGCGGCTGCAATGCGGGTTGGTGGTTGATCTGCACCCCACCGATTACGAGTTGCGCCTGGGCGTGCTGCAGCAAAAGGTCGAGGCAGAGCGCTACCGCCACCCGGATCTGAAGATCGCGCCCGGTGTTCTGGAATTCGTCGCGCACCGCGTTTCCACCAATATCCGCGTGCTCGAAGGCGCGCTGACCCGCCTTTTTGCCTTTGCCGACCTGATCGGCTGCGAAATCACGATGGATTTGGCGCAGGAATGTCTCAGCGATATTCTGCGCGCCACCGATCGCAAGGTGACGATGGATGAGATCATCAAGAAAACCTGCGAACATTACCACCTGCGACAGACCGATCTGATGAGCCCGAGCCGCGCCCGCAGCATCGCCCGGCCGCGCCAGATGGCAATGTATCTGTGCAAGAAGCTGACCACCCGGTCTTTACCCGAAATCGGCCGCAAATTCGGCGGTCGTGATCACACGACCATCCTGCATGGCGTGCGCAAGATCGAAGAACTGATCTCGCTCGACAACCAGATTGCCGAAGATGCGGAATTGTTGCGCCGAATGCTGGAGGCTTAAGCCGAAAGAAGACGCAGATCACCGCTTCTTCTTTGGGAAAATACTCAAGAATCCGACCGTGAGCGGCCAGGCCGTCCTGTCGTTCGGGGCGGCCGCCCCGCGATGGATGCTCGATCACGTGCAATTCAGCCATGCTATCATTTACGCGGCCCGAATTCTCCCCTCTTGCCCATTGACGCCGCCGCCGCATTCGCGACACTCCAACAAAACACTTGTGCGTGACTGCCGCTGGGGTAATCTCGCCGCCCCGTTACCCGCCGGAGCCAGGATATGAAACTCAGTATTGAACGCGCGGCCCTCTTGAAGGCCGTATCGCAGGCGCAATCGGTCGTCGAACGGCGTAACACCATTCCGATCCTGGCCAATGTGCTGATCGAAGCCGAGGGCGACAGCGCCAGTTTCCGCGCCACCGATCTGGATATCGAGGTGGTGGACAAGACCGCAGCTCAGGTCGAACGCGCCGGGGCCACCACGGTATCGGCTGTCACGCTGCACGAGATCGTGCGCAAGCTGCCCGATGGCGCATTGGTGCAGCTGGCCGATGACGGGACCTCGGGGCGTCTGGAGGTCAATGCCGGGCGTTCTTCCTTTTCGCTGGCCACGCTGCCGCGCGAGGATTTCCCGGTCATGACGACGACGGAATACAGCGCCAATTTCTCGGCCCCCGCCGCCGTGCTGCGCCGACTCTTTGACAAGTCGAAATTTGCCATTTCCACCGAAGAAACGCGCTATTATCTCAACGGCGTTTACATGCATGTTGCCGACGGCGAAGAAGGCAGGGTTCTGCGCTGCGTCGCCACGGATGGTCACCGTCTGGCGCGCGTCGACGCAGCCCTTCCGCAGGGTGCCGAAAACATGCCGGGCGTGATCGTGCCCCGCAAAACGGTGGGAGAGATGCGCAAGCTGCTGGATGAGGACGACATGGCCATCGCGGTGTCCGTCTCGGAGACAAAGGTACGCTTTGCCACACCCGACATCACCCTGACCTCCAAGGTCATCGACGGCACCTTCCCCGATTACACCCGTGTTATTCCCACCGGCAACACCCGCCGGCTGGAAGTCGACGCCGCCGAGTTCGCAAAGGCCGTCGACCGTGTCGCCACGGTCTCCTCGGAACGCTCGCGCGCCGTCAAACTGGCGCTGGACGAGGATCGGTTGATCCTGTCGGTCAATGCGCCCGACAGCGGTGCCGCCGAGGAAGAACTGGCTGTGGCCTATGCCGATGAGCGGCTTGAGATCGGGTTCAACGCGAAATACCTGCTGGAGATCGCCAGCCAGGTTGACCGCGAAAATGCCGTGTTCATGTTTAATTCGTCAGGCGATCCGACTCTGATGCGCGAGGGAAATGACACCTCGGCCGTCTATGTCGTGATGCCGATGCGGGTCTGAGCGGGCGGCTCCTCCGGCCCTTTTGGGCCGTCCTCGCCAGGAGGCCTCCGGCGGAGGTATTTTTGCCAAGATGAAAGGGAACGGGATGGCTGGAACATTTCTCCGGCACCTCGCCCTGTCACATTTTCGGTCCCATCGGCGCGGGCAAATGCATCTTGATGGGCGTCCGGTGGCCGTTTTCGGCCCCAATGGTGCCGGGAAAACCAATATTCTCGAGGCGGTTTCGCTTTTGTCGCCCGGGCGCGGGCTGCGCCGGGCCGCGGCTGATGAAATGGCGCGTCGGCCCGAGGTGATCGGCTGGAAGATTACCGCAGGGCTAACCTCTGAGGGCCGTGATCATGAGATCGAGACCGGTGCCACACCGGGGCAGGCCCGCAGCCTTCGCATTGATGGCAAGCCCGCGCCGCAAATGGCGCTGGCGGGGCTGGCGCGCATCGTCTGGCTGGTTCCGGCACAGGACCGGCTCTGGATTGAGGGGGCCGAGGGGCGGCGGCGGTTTCTCGATCGCATCACCATGAGCTTTTTTCCAGATCATGGCGAGGCGGTTCTGGCGCATGAAAAAGCCATGCGCGAACGCAACCGCATGCTCAGGGATCAGATCCGCGATGCCATGTGGTATGAGGCGATCGAGGCCCAGATGTCCGAGGCCGCCGCGCGGATCGTCGCGCATCGGGCCCGGGCTGTGGATCGGCTGACCCTGGCTCAGGAGGGCGCTGAAACCGCCTTTCCCGTGGCTGCACTTACCCTGGTCGAGGCCGAGGGCAGCGAAGGTTTGACCAGCCCCGATGATTTCTGCGGTGCCCACGCCGCGTCACGGCCACGCGACATGATGGCCGGGCGCAGCCTGACGGGCCCGCATCGCAGCGATCTGGGGGCGGTTTACGTGGCCAAGAACGCGGCCGCGCGGCTTTGTTCCACGGGTGAACAAAAGGCGCTTTTGATCTCGCTGATCCTGGCCAATGCGCGCGCCTTGACCGATGATATCGGCACCGCGCCACTGGTTCTGCTCGATGAGGTCGCGGCACATCTCGATGCCACCCGCCGGGCCGCGCTCTTTGACGAGATCTGTGCGCTTGGCGGGCAGGCCTGGATGACCGGCACGGGAGAAGAGCTGTTCGCCGATCTCGGGGGCCGGGCGCAACGATTTGAAATCACCGATCAGGACGGCACATCTCTCATTCAGGAGGCCCCGACATGACCCCGCAACGCATCACACTCGTGACCCTTGGCGTATCCGATATGGCCCGGTCACGCCGCTTTTACGCAGGCCTCGGCTGGCAGATGCATCCGCAAAGCCAGGGGGGCGTTACGTTTTACCAGGCCAACGGGTTTGTCTTTGGCCTTTTTGGCCTCGGCCCGCTGGCCGCCGATCAGGGCCGGCCGGATGCGGCACTAGGCACCGGGGCCAGCGCTTTGGCACAGAACTTTTCCACTGAATCCGAGGTTGATGCCGCCTTTGCCCGGGCTCTGGAGGCCGGGGCCACCGCGCTGAAGGCCCCCGATAAAGTGTTCTGGGGCGGCTATTCGGGCTATTTCGCGGATCCCGATGGCCATGTCTGGGAATTGGCGATGAACCCGTTCTGGCCTTTGAGCGACGATGGCTCGCTGACCCTACCGGACCCGGCCGATGCGGATTGACGCCATCGCCGAGATCGACCTGACGCAGGTGGAAGATGCCAGGATCGGAGCGCTGCTGGACCGGGCCTTTGGCGTGGATGCCGGGTATTGCGGGCGCTCCTATCACAAGCAGCGCCATCATCTGCGGCTGATGGCATATGACGGCGGCACGCTGGTCGGGCATCTGGCGCTGCTCTTTCGTGTCATTGCCATGGGCGACCGGGCCGTGCCGATCATCGGCATCGCCGAGGTTGCCACCGACCCCGCCCATCGGGGCAGGGGCATTGCCACGGCGCTGTTGCAGGCCGCAATTGCCCGGTCCCGCGCCACCACCGCCGAATTCATCCTGCTTTTCGGGGATCGCCCGATCTATGCGGGCCTGGGGTTCCTGCCCAAAACCTGCACGATCCGGTATCTGGAAATGGAGGGCGGCACCTCCTCGCAGGTCCACACCCGTGTCGAGCCCGCAACACGGGTGATGGCGTTGCAGGAAACCATCTGGGACGATGCCGCGCTGATCGACTTGGCAGGGCCGACCTTCTAGAGCTGCGCCATGACCATTACGCTTTTCGATATGGCGCTTTATGCGGGCGCGCTGTTCGTGCTTTTCCTGACGCCCGGCCCCGTCTGGTTGGCCACGGCGGCGCGCACGTTGGCGCATGGTGCGGGGGCGGCCTTTCCGCTTATCCTGGGCGTGGCCCTGGGCGATTTCCTGTGGTCGCTGCTGGCCATTCTGGGCCTCAGTTGGGTGGTGGCGAGCTACGCGGGCATCATGGTGGCGCTGAAATGGCTGGCGGTCGCGGTGTTTGCCGCCATGGGCGCGATGCTGATCCACCACGCGGGCAGGCCGATAGATGCCGATACGCGCCTGAACCGGCCCGGGGCCTGGGCCGGGTTTCTTGCCGGGCTGGCCGCGATTATGGCCAACCCAAAGGCGATCCTCTTCTATATGGGGATGCTGCCGGGGTTCTTTGATCTGAGCCGCCTGACGGTGGCCGATATTGCCGTCATTGCCGGGATCTCGATGGCTGTGCCGCTGGTGGGAAATATGGGGTTTGCCGTGATCATCGACCGCGCCCGGCTGCGGCTGACCTCGGGCGCGGCCATGCGGCGGATCAACCTGATCGCGGGCGGGCTGCTGATCGGCGTCGCGGTCGTGATCGCGGTTTTCTGAAGGTTGGCAGGCCGCGGGGCAAACCCCTTAATTCTTGTGTCATAAGGGTGACATTCCCGCCCCGAACCCCTATAAAACGGCAGCAAGAATAACAGGGCTCATCCATGACCGAACACGCGCAGGCACCCGCCGAATACGGGGCGGATTCCATCAAGGTTCTCAAAGGTTTGGAGGCGGTCCGCAAACGCCCCGGCATGTATATCGGCGACACCGATGACGGCAGCGGCCTGCATCACATGGTCTATGAGGTGGTCGATAACGGAATTGACGAAGCATTGGCCGGTCATGCCGATGCCGTCACCGTCACGCTGCATGCCGATAATTCGGTGTCGGTCAGCGATAATGGCCGCGGCATTCCGGTGGGCATCCACGAGGAAGAGGGCGTATCGGCGGCCGAGGTCATCATGACCCAGCTGCACGCGGGCGGCAAATTCGACGACAATTCCTACAAGGTCTCGGGCGGCTTGCACGGCGTCGGCGTCAGCGTGGTCAACGCGCTCAGCGATTGGCTGGATCTGCGCATCTGGCGCGACGGCAAGGAACATTACGCCCGCTTCGAGGGCGGCTTCACCACCAAGCATCTGGAGGTCGTGGGCGACGCAAACGGCCGCAAGGGCACCGAGGTCCGGTTCCTGGCCTCGACCGGCACATTCTCCAACCTCGATTACGTGTTCAAGACCCTGGAAAACCGCCTGCGCGAGCTGGCCTTTCTCAATTCCGGTGTGCGCATCATCCTGGAGGATCTGCGCCCCGCCGATGCGCTGAAATCCGAGCTTTTCTACGAAGGCGGCGTCAAGGAATTCGTCAAGTATCTGGACCGCTCGAAAACCGGCATGATGGACGAGCCGATCTTTATCACCGGCACCCGCGACGGGATCGAGATCGAGGCCGCGATGTGGTGGAATGACAGCTATCACGAAACCGTGCTGCCCTTTACCAACAACATCCCGCAACGCGATGGCGGCACCCATCTGGCGGGCTTTCGCGGCGCGCTGACGCGGACCATCAACCTCTATGCCAATTCCAGCGGGCTGGCGAAAAAGGAAAAAGTCAATTTCACCGGCGACGATGCCCGCGAGGGGCTGACCTGCGTCTTGTCGGTCAAGGTGCCGGATCCGAAATTTTCCAGCCAGACCAAGGATAAACTGGTCTCCTCCGAGGTGCGCCCCGCCGTCGAGGGGCTGATGAACGAAAAGCTCTCGGAATGGTTCGAGGAGAACCCGACCCAGGCCAAGCTGGTGGTCGGCAAGATCATCGAGGCGGCGCTGGCCCGCGAGGCCGCCCGCAAGGCGCGTGAGCTGACCCGGCGCAAGACCGCGATGGATGTGGCCTCACTGCCCGGCAAACTGGCCGATTGTCAGGAAAAAGACCCGGCAAAATCCGAAATCTTCATCGTCGAGGGCGACAGCGCCGGCGGCTCGGCCAAACAGGGCCGGTCGCGTCATGATCAGGCGGTTCTGCCCCTGCGCGGCAAGATCCTCAATGTCGAACGCGCCCGGTTTGACCGGATGCTCGGCAGCCAGGAGATCGGGACGCTGATCACCGCGCTCGGCACCGGCATCGGGCGCGATGAGTTCGACATCTCGAAACTGCGCTACCACAAGATCGTCATCATGACCGATGCCGATGTCGACGGGGCGCATATCCGCACGCTGCTGCTGACCTTCTTCTTCCGGCAGATGCCCGAGATCATCGAGGGCGGCTATCTCTATATCGCGCAGCCGCCGCTCTATAAGGTCGCGCGCGGCAAATCCGAGGTCTATCTCAAGGATCAGGCCGCGCTTGAGGATTACCTGGTGCAGATGGGCATCGAGGGGGCCGTGCTGCGCCTGCAATCGGGCGAAGAGATCGCGGGGCCCGATCTGGCCCGCGTGGTCGATGCCGCGCGCGCCTTCAGGCGCATCCTCGATGCTTTCCCGACGCATTACCCGCGCCACATCCTGGAACAGGCCGCGATTGCCGGGGCGTTTGACGCGGGCCGCGCCGATGACGATCTGCAGCGTGTCGCCGACGATGTGGCGCAGCGGCTGGATCTGGTGGCGGCGGAGTATGAGCGCGGCTGGCAGGGCCGGATCACGCAGGATCACGGCATTCGCCTCAGCCGCGTTCTGCGCGGGGTCGAGGAGATCCGCACCCTCGACGGCGCGGTGCTGCGCTCGGGCGAGGCGCGCAAGCTCAGCCAGGTCAGCCAGGACAGCCGCAGCGTCTATCGCGACCCCTCACGCCTGACCCGCAAGGATCGCGAACAGCTGATCCATGGACCCACCGAGTTGCTGGACGCCATTCTGGAGGAAGGGGCCAAGGGGCTCAGCCTGCAACGCTACAAGGGTCTGGGCGAGATGAACCCCGGCCAGCTATGGGAGACCACGCTGGACCCCGAGGCGCGCACGCTGTTGCAGGTCACGGTCGATGACATCGCCGAGGCCGACGATCTCTTTACCAAACTGATGGGCGACGTGGTCGAGCCGCGCCGCGAATTCATCCAGCAAAACGCGCTGAGCGTCGAAAACCTGGATTTCTGAGCGCATCGCAAGCACTGGGCGGGAAAAATTTTTCGGAAAATTTTTCCCGCCCAGCCGTCAGCTTTCGGGGGGCAGCGGCCGGTTAAGCGTCCAGTCGAACGTGCCGCGGTCACGCTCCTGCTCGGCTTGTTTCCAGCCCACCGCCTCGGTCAGCTCTGCGGGCAGATCGTCATCGATGGCGTACCTCACCTCGGGCCGGTTCAGGGTAATGCGCCCGATCCGGCCATCGCGTTCATACAGCACCTTTGCCATGGGTGGGCTCCTCCCGTCGCGGCTGGTTCTCAGATCACGATATTGAACCTCTCGCGGATGGCGCTGTCCAGCGCCGGGTCCAGCGTATTTCCCGCCTTGTTCAGGATTGCGTTCTTGCGGGCGATAGCGGCGTCCAGCAGCTTGGGCTTGCCCGCCTCACCCCATTCCTTGGGGCTCATCCGGTTGCCCACGGCGGGGTAGATATATTCCGTCTGCATCAGCGCCAGCGTCTGATCCGAGCCCAGATAATGCCCTGGCCCCTCAAGGCAAACCGACCGCATCACCTCGATGGAAACGCTGTCCTCGGTCACGTCGATGCCGCGCACACAGCGCAGAACCTGGCCCAGAATATCATCCCCCATCACCAGGCTCTCCAGGCAAAACCCCAGGAGCGAGGCATGCATGCCGACGGATTCATAGACCATGTTGAGGCCCGAAAGACCGGCCATCACATTGGTGATGCCCTGCTCCCATCCGGCCTGCATATCGGGCATCTTGCTGTCGGAAATACCTGCAGCCGCCCCCCCCGGCAGGCCGTAGAAATGATGCATCTGGGCACAGCCCGCCGTCAGCAGCGCCTGTTCGGCCGATCCGCCCGACATCGCGCCGGTGCGCAGGTCGCTGACGAAAGGCCAGGTGCCAAACACCGCCGGGTGCCCCGGTTTGATGGAATTGACATAGACCACGCCAGCCAGGCATTCGGCCACCGCCTGCACGATGGCGGCGGCCACCGGCGCGGGCGCGGTGGCCCCGGCCTGGCCCGCCGACAACAGCAGCACCGGCATGCCGCGCCGGATGCAATCCTCCATCACGACACAGCTTTCCTCGGCGAATTTCATCGGCGGCACGACAAAACAATTGGTGTTCGAGACAAAGGGCCGGTCCCGCCAGGCGGCCTCGCCACCGGCAATCATGTGCAGCATGTCAAAGCATCCCGCGACATGGCTCGGATCTGAGAACGAGGTACCGATATGTTTCGTCGTGCCAGCGCATGAGGCGAATATCGTATTGATATCCATATCGAAATTATCGACGATATCGCGGCAGACCATGGGCCGCTGAAAGAAATGCACATTGTCCAGATTCTGCACGATCCGGGCCGCGGCATAGAGATCTGCGGCGGTGCTTTCGCGATAATCGTCGTTTTCCAGATCGACCACATGCACCGCCGCACCGGCCGTTCCGAAATGCACGTTGGTGCCGCTCAAATGCAGATCGTGTTTCGGGTCGCGCCCCATCAGGGTGATGCCGCGCGCCGCCTTGGCCAGCATATCCTCGACCAAAGCGCGCGGGAACCTCAGCCGCCCGTCATCGCCCTGGATGGCCCCCGCTGCCACCATCGCCTCGACGCCCGAAGGCGGGGCCTGGCTCAGCCCGATTTCCTCCAACGCCTGTAACGCGGCCTCGTGGATGCGCAGCACTTCCGCATCGCTCAGGGGTTTGAACTTGCCACCCGGCAGGCCGGGGCGGACGGGCCGCATGTTTTCGGCGAGCGGGGCGGCGCGCAGCGCTTTGCGGGCGGCACGGCCCCCGGAACGGCGTCCGCGTGCGGCAGGGGGATCAGCTTCAACGCTCACATCTTTATCCTTTCGGATTTGGGGTCATACATGGGGCGCAGGCTGGCCACCGCCTTATGGCGCTTGCCCGCGATTTCAATCTCGTAATCCGAGGCCAGCACATCGGCCGCGGTTTCGCCGGCAGAGGGCACATAGCCAAGCCCGATCGCCGCGCCCAGGAAATGGCCGTAATTGCCCGAGGTCAGATAGCCGATCATCTTGCCATCGCGGATCAGGGCCTCGTTGTGAAACAGCATCGGCTCGCTATCCTCCAGCCGGAATTGCACCAGCCGCCGGGACAGCCCTTCCGCGCGCTTGGCCAGCACCGCGTCGCGCCCGATGAAATCGCCCTTGTCGGTCTTGACGGCAAAGCCAAGCCCCGCCTCCAGCACGTGATCTTCATCGGTGATGTCATGACCGAAATGGCGGAACCCCTTTTCGATCCGGCAACTATCGAGCGTGTGCAGCCCGCAAAGCTTCAGCCCCAGATCCGCCCCCGCCTCCTCCAGCGCCTCGAATACATGCGCCGCCTGATCGGAGGAAACATAGATCTCCCAGCCAAGCTCACCGACATAGGTTACGCGATGGGCGCGGGCCAATCCCATGCCGATCTCGATCTCGCGCGCCGTGCCAAAGGGATGCGCTTCGTTCGAGAAATCATCGGGGCTCACGGCCTGCATCAGGTCACGCGCCTTGGGCCCCATCACGCAGAGCACCGCCTCGGCCGCCGTCACATCGGTGATCACCGCCAGATCATCATCCAGATGACGCCTGAGCCAGTTCAGATCGCGTTGCAGGGTAAAGCCCGGCACCACCAGGTAAAACGCGGTCTCGCTCAACCGCGTCACGGTCAGATCGCATTCGATGCCGCCGCGCTTGTTCAGCATCTGGGTATAGACCAGCCGGCCCGGTGCCACATCCATCTGGTTGGCGCAGACCCGTTGCAGGAAGTCCAGCGCACCCGGCCCCTCGACCCGGATCTTGCCGAAACTGGTCATGTCGAAAAGGCCCACGCCCTCGCGGATGGCCAGATGTTCGGCGGCGTGGTTGGCAAACCAGTTCTGCCCCTGCCAATCATAGCGGTATTCGCGCTCCTGGCCCTCGAATGCGAACCAGTTGGCGCGTTCCCACCCGGCCATTTCACCAAAGACCGCGCCGCGCGCTTTCAGATGTTCATGCAGCGGCGACCGGCGGATGCCGCGCGAGGTCTCGAACTGCCGGTAGGGGTAGTGATCGGCATAAAGCAGGCCCAGGGTCTCGCTGACCCGCTCGCGCAGGTATTTGCGGTTTCTCTGGAACGGCTGCGCCCGGCGGATATCGGATTCCCACAAATCAAAGGGCGGCTCGCCATCCTCGATCCATTGCGCCAGCGCCATGCCCGCCCCGCCCGACGATACGATGCCGATCGAGTTATAGCCCGCCGCCACCCAGTATCCACGCAGTTCCGGCGCTTCGCCCAGATAGTAGCGATCATCGGGGGTGAAACTTTCCGGCCCGTTGAAAAAGGTATGGATGCCCGCCGTCTCGAACAGCGGCATCCGGTTCATCGCCATTTCCAGGATCGGCTCGAAATGGTCGAAATCCTCGGGCAGGCTGTCGAACTCGAAATCCTCCGAGATGCCGTTCATGCCCCAGGGCTTGGCCTTGGGCTCGAAGGCCCCCAGCATCATCTTGCCGGCATCTTCCTTGTAATAGGCGCATTCATCGGGCACCCGCAGCACCGGCAGGCGGGTCATGTTCTCGACCGCCTCGGTCAGCAGGTAGAAATGCTCGCAGGCATGCAGCGGCAGGGTGACGCCCGATTGCCCGGCCAGTTCACGGCCCCACATGCCGCCGCAATTGATCACCACATCGGCGGCGATATGGCCCGCCTCGCCGTTCCGGTTCCAATCGACGCCGGTCACGCGCGCGCCGTCATCGGTGACGGACGTGACCTTGACGCCTTCGATGATCTGCGCGCCGTTCATCCGCGCGCCCTTGGCCAGCGCCATGGCGATATTGGCCGGGTCGCATTGGCCATCGCGCGGCAGATGCACCGCCCCCACGACGTCCGAAACATTCAGATGCGGATACATCGCCTTGACGTCCGCCGCCGAGATCTCGGCCACATCGACGTCAAAGGCGCGCGCCAACGTGGCCTGACGCAGGATCTCCTCATGCCGGTGCTCGCTCAACGCCACGGTGATCGAGCCGTTCTGCCGCATTCCCGTGGCAACCCCGGTCTCTTCCTCCAGCTTCACGTAAAGATCGGCCGAATATTTCGCGAGCCGTGTGGCGTTCTGGCTGTTGCGCAATTGCCCGATCAGGCCCGCCGCGTGCCATGTGGTGCCACAGGTCAGCTGCTTGCGTTCCAGCAGAACGATATCCTTCCAGCCCAGTTTCGCCAGATGATAGGCCACCGAGCAGCCCGAGACGCCACCGCCGATGATCACCGCGCGCGCATGTGTGGGTATCTGTTTCATATCCATTCCTCAGACGATCCGATGACCGGCAGCCTTCAGCCGCCCGGCAATCTCGGCGATATGCTCCGGCCCGATCTCGCAGCAGCCGCCAACGATGCTGGCCCCCTGTCCGACCCATCCCATGACGAAATCGGCATAGTCCGCGGGCCCCATATCGGCGCGTTCCGTGAGCGCATCGACGGTCGGTGCCTCCTCCAGGAACCCTTGCGCGATATGGGTAAACCCGTTGGCATAGGCCCCGAACGGACGCCCGAACCCCTTGACGATCTCCAGCGCCTCGCTCACCACTTCGGGCCGCGTGCAATTGACCAGAACCGCATCTGGGGCATGGGCGGCCACGAGAGGCGCAAGATCGGCCAGCGCCTCGCCCGAGCGCAGGCGGCTGCCGTCATGATCCTCGGTCGTGACCGCCAACCAGACCGGGCGGCCCGCTTCCTTTGTGCCAAGCAGCGCGCCTTCGGCCTGTTTCAGCGACGACACGGTTTCGATCAGAATAAGATCCACCCGGCCGCGCATATGGCTGACGATCTCGGCATAGGCCCGCGCGGCCTCCTCCGGGTCCGGGCAAAGATCGGGCCGGTAGGATGCCTGCAACGGCCCCAGCGATCCCGCCACCCGTCCCGCCCCATGCGCATCCCGCGCCCCGACAGCCCCGGTCACGGCGGCGTCCAGCAGCGCCTCGAACTGATGTTCGACACCCGCCCGCACCAGCCGGTCGCGCAGCACCGCATAGCTGTTGGTCGTGGCCACGCTGGCCCCGGCGGCAAAATAATCGCGGTGCAATTCGCCCACCAACCCCGGCTTTTCCATCATCACGGTGGTCGACCAGAGCGGCGTCGGACGGTCCCCCGCCCGCTTCACCAGCTCCTGCCCGATCGAGCCATCCAGAAGCGTAATATCGCTCACGCCCTCAGCCTTTCATTGGCCGGATCCCATAGCGGCTGATCCTCCTGCACCACCGCCTTGCAGCGCTGGCCGTAGATCTCCACCTCCAGCGCGGTGCCCGGCTCCGCCAGGTCGGCGCGCACCATGCCCAGCGCGATCGAGGCATTTATCCGGTGGCCCCAGCCGCCCGATGTTGTCTCACCGACCACCTCATCGCCATGCCAGAGGCAGGACATATAGGGCGCGTCGGCATCGCCTGCCTCGACCAGCAGCGTCACGAAACGCTTCTTCACGCCCTGCTGCTTTTCATTCTGCAACGCCGCCTTGCCGGGGAAATCCTGCGGCTTGTCGAACTTCACGAACCGCTCCAGCCCGCCTTCCAGCATTGAATAATCGGTCGAGAGGTCGCCCTTCCAGGCGCGATACCCTTTCTCCAGCCGCATCGAGTTCAGCGCATACATGCCAAAGGGCTTGGCACCCGCCCCCAGAACCGCGTCATAGAGCGCCGGAATATCGGCATTCGGGGCATGGATTTCCCAGCCCAACTCGCCGGCAAAGGATACCCGGGCCAGGAAGCATTCGATGCCCGCCACGCTGGCCGTCTGGATCGACAGCCAGGACGCCGCCAGATCGGCCTGCGCATCGAGCGCCTGAAACAGATCCCGCGCTTTCGGCCCGGTCACGATCAGGGTCGAATACTCCGTGGTGTGATCGGTCAGGCTCAACCCCTCGGGCAGGCCCTTTTTCAGCACCTCGAAATCATGCCATTGCGCGGTGGCGGCGGTGATCAGGGTGAAATGATCCTCGCCATGGCGCATGATCGACATCTCGGTCAGGATCCGGCCCCGGCTGTCGGGGAAATACCCCAATGTCATCCGGCCCGGCTTGGGCAACGCGCCCGCGATCCGACCGCGCAAATATTCGGCGGCCCCCTCACCCGTCAGGTTGAACCGCGAGAACCCGGGCAGCTCCAGCACGCCCACGCCGTCGCGCACCGCCTCGACCTCTTCCTTGATCCGCACCTCCCAGGGGCCGGTGCGGCTCCAGGTCTGGGTCGCCTCTTCGCTGGTGTCATCGCCCGGCTTGGCAAACCAATTGGCCCGCTCCCAGCCATTGTAGCTGCCCATCTGGCCGCCCAACTCGCGGATTTTCGCATCGATCGGCGACAGCTTCTTGTCACGGCCCGCAGGCCATTCGTGATGCGGGAAATGCATCGCGTATTCGTGGCCGTAAGTCTCCAGCGCCTTGGCCAGACAATGGTCGTGATCCGTGTAATCGGTATAGCGGCGCGGATCGACGGCCCACATGTCATCCTCGGTCTCGCCATGCATGATCCATTCCGACAGCACCTTGCCGGCCCCGCCGCCCTGCGCGATGCCAAAGGTAAAGCTGTGGCCTTCGAAGGCGTTCGCAACCCCCGGCATCGGCCCGATCATCGGCAACCCGTCGGGGGCATAGGGAATCGGCCCGTTGATATTGCGCCCCACCCCGGCGGTGCCCAGCAAAGGCACCCGCGCCATCGCATCCTCGATATACCATTCCAGCCGCTCCAGATCGTCGGGGTAAAGCTGGAACGAGAAATCCTGCGGCATCGGGTCGTCGGGCGTCACCCAATGCGCCTTGCAGTTGCGCTCATAGGGGCCAAGGTTCAGCCCGTTCTTGTCCTGGCGCAGGTAATACGAGGTATCGACATCGCGCAAAAGCGGCACCTTGTGGCCCTTTTCCTTGGTCCATTGCGCCAGTTCAGGGATCTCCTCGGTCAGGAAATACTGGTGGCTCATCACCACCATCGGCACGGTGCGCCCGCCGAACGGCTTGAACATCTCGCCGACACGCTGCGCATAATAGCCCGCGCAATTGACGACATATTCACAGCGGATCTCACCCTTGGCGGTCTTGACGATCCACTCGCCACCCTCGCGCGCCAGACCCTCGATCGGGCAGAACCGCTCGATCCGTCCGCCCGCGTCGCGCGCGCCCTTGGCCATCGCCTGCGTCAGCTGCGCCGGGTCGATATCGCCATCCAGCGGATCCCACATGCCGCCTTCCAGGTCGTGGGTCTCCAGGAACGGGTGATAATCCCTCAACTCCTCGGGCGCACAGAGCGTCATTTCCAGACCCTGATAGCGGCCCATCCCGGCCACCCGCTCGAACTCCTGCATCCGCTCCTTCGAATGCGCCAGCCGGATCGACCCGGTGACGTGATAGTTCATCGGATAATCGACATCCTGGCCCAGCGTCCGATACATCGCCGCCGAATAGCGCTGCATGTTCATCACCGCCCAGGAGCCTGCGAAATTCGGCACATTGCCCGCCGCGTGCCAGGTCGATCCCGCCGTCAGCTCGTTCTTCTCCAGCAGCACGCAATCGCTCCAACCGGCCTTGGCCAGATGATAGAGCGTCGAGGTGCCGACCACCCCGCCTCCGATGATGACAACGCGCGCGATGCTTGGAAACTCAGCCATGAAACCCTCCGATATCAGTTGCGCGCAGCCTAGAACCAATCGCTTTGCCCTATCAATCGCCCGTAATCGGCATTATTAATCGCCAACTCCGATTAGCGACCCTTCACTCCGCATTAACCTTAACGCGCGCGCCCTTCAGCTTCTTCTTTGCTAAAATACTCAAATCCCGAACCGAAAGGCCCCACGCGATGCAGATCGAGCTTGTCGAAACCTTCCTCGACCTGTGCGAAACCCAGAGCTTCAACCGCACCGCCGAACGGCTCGGTGTCACGCAATCGACCGTCTCGGGCCGGGTCAGGGCGCTGGAAAAGACCCTCGACCGCAGGCTCTTCCTGCGCAGCCGCTCGGGCACATCGCTGACCCTCGAAGGTATCCGGTTCGAGCCGCACGCCCGCGCCCTGCGCCTCAATTGGTCCGAGGCCCTGCGCGCCACCCGCGATGCCGGCCCCACCGCGACCACGATCCGTGTCGGGCTGCAACGCGACCTGACCAGCCCCCATATCGGCGATTGGGTGCGCGAATTTCGCGCCTTCCTGCCCGACACCTCGCTCTATATCGAGGCCGATTTCTCATCGCAGATGTGCAGCGACCTGATGCAGGGCGCGCTGGATGTCGCCGTTATCTACACCCCCAAACCGCACCCCGATCTCTATTTCGAAACCCTCAGCGAGGTGCGCTTTCGCATGATTTCGGATGTGGCCGACACGCTGGCGATGGTGCCGCGCGACAGCTATGTGCTGGCCGCCATCTGCCACGCCTTCGAGCGGGTGCATAAATCGCTGCACCCGGCGCTCAGCACGGCGGCCATCGCCTGCGGGCAAAACTCGCTGGTCGCCGCCATGCTGACCGCGCTCGGCGGCAGCGGGTACGTGCTCGAGGATACCGCCGAGGCGATGGTCGCGACCGGCCGCTTCGCCTATGTCAAAAAGGCCCCCGTGATTCCACAGGCGGTCTATTCCGCGATCCACCTGCGCAACCGGCACCGGTCCTCGCACCGCAAGCTCATCCAGCTTCTGGGCACGCATGTGCCGGGCCACCGCAAACCCGGTCTCAGCCCCGGTTGATCCGGCGGAAAAACAGCGGGGCCGCGAAAATAACCATCACGATCCGCACGATATGAGTGACCGAGACATAGGCGATATCGCCGCCCAGGGCAAAAGCCAGCAGGCTCATTTCGGTCAGGCCGCCCGGCGAATAGGCCAGAAACGCCTGCGTCAGGCTGGTCTCGGTCAGGCTGGCCACGACCCAGGCAAAACCCACCCCCGTGGCCAACATTCCGGTGGTCGAAAACACCGACAGGAACAGGTCGCGCCCGACCTCGCGCAATGGCGCGCCGATGAACCGGCAGCCGATGATCGTGCCCAGCACAACCTGCGCCCCGATCACCAGAACCGTCGGCGGCGGCAGCGCCACCAGACCGGCGACATGCGCCGCCGCACTCAGGATCATCGGCCCCAGCATCGGCGCGGCGGGCAGGCGCAGGATCCGGCCCAGCGGAACACCCAACACGGCAGCGACGCCCAGGATCAGATAATCGCGCAGGCCCAGCGCGCCCAGCGCAGTCCAGCTTGCCGGGTTCCGGCTGCCCGATTGCACCCCCAGAACCAGCCCGAAAAAAAGCGCCACGAAGGCGATCGTCAACAGGATCCGTGACGCATGCGCCAGCGCGATCCGCCGCTCATTGCCGCCCGCGGCCCCGCCGATAATCAGCATCTCGTTCAATCCGCCGGGCATGGCGCTGAAAAAGGCGGTCACCGGATCGAACCCGCCCAGCCGCCGATAGATCAGATAGCTGCCGCCCGCCGCCGTCGCCAGAAACGGCCCCAGCACCAGAAAACTGATGGTCCAGTCGCCCAGCGCCTGAAACGTCTCGGCATTCACCGCCGATCCCAGCATCACCCCGATGATCGGCACCACCAGCAGGCGCAACCCGCCCGGCCCCGCCACCGGCAGCCGGGCCAGCGCGGCAAATGTATTGCCCAACATCGCGCCCAGCATCCAGGGCAGCGGCATGCCGATCACGAAAGCGATGTATCCCGACGCAAGACCCAAAGCCAGCGCCAGCAAAACCCGGTGCCAGGCCGCGCCGCCCAAAAGAGAGCTCAGCGCCGCCACGCCCTAGCCGCCCGCCAGATGGCTTTCGCCCCGTGCCCTGGCCAGCGCAATCTGTTTCTGCCGCTCCCGAAACCGGTCCCGGTCGGCCTCGGAATGCTCATTGGCGCAGTGATGGCATTGCACCCCGGCCTCATATTCGGGCCGCTCCAGATCCTCGGGCAGCAGAGGCCGGCGGCAGGCCCGGCAGAGCCTGTGCGGCCCCTCGCGCAACCCGTGGCCAACCGAAACCCGCTCATCGAACACGAAGCATTCCCCCTGCCACAGGCTCTCCTCTTCGGGCACATCCTCCAGATATTGCAGGATCCCGCCCTTGAGGTGATAGACATCCTCGACCCCCTGCGACATCAGGTAGTTGGTCGATTTCTCGCAGCGGATGCCGCCGGTGCAGAACATCGCGATCCGCTTGTTGTGGAACCGGTCGCGGTTGGCCTCCCACCAGGCCGGGAAATCGCGGAACGTGTCGGTCTCGGGGTCCACCGCGCCCCGGAAAGTGCCGATGGCGACCTCGTAATCGTTGCGCGTGTCGATCACCGCCACATCCGGGCTGGAAATCAGGTCGTTCCAATCGGCGGCCCGCACGTAATGGCCGACAGCGGCCTTCGGATCGACGCCCGGCACGCCCAACGTCACGATCTCCTTCTTCAGGCGCACCTTCAGGCGGCCAAAAGGCGGATGATCGGCCTCGGCTTCCTTCCAGTCCAGATCGGCACAACCCGGCAGCGCCCGGATATGGGCCAACACCGCATCCAGCCCGGCGCGCGGCCCCGCGATGGTGCCGTTGATGCCTTCGGCGGCCAGCAACAGCGATCCGCGCACGGCATTGTTCTCGCAAACCGCCCGCAAGGGGCCCTGCAAGGCGGCGGGATCGTCGAAGCGGGTGAAATGATAGAGGGCGGCAATGCTATACATGCCCCGGTTCCTACGCCGCTGATGGCCGATCCTCAAGCCCCGGGGCCGCTCAGCCCCGCGCCAGGAAATCCAATATTGCCTGCGTCTGCTCATCCCAGGTCGGATCGGGCGGCAGGCAGAGCGTGTTGGCGCTTTCGACCACCAGAAATTCGGCCCCCTCGATCCCGGCGGCAATCAGGCGGCCTTCGGCCAGCGGATGCAGGATGTCGTTGCGGGCATGGATCACCAATGTCGGTGCCTTCACCCCGGCCAGCCAGGGCCGCGCATCGAACCGGTCGATGCTCTCGCGGCTGATGAGCGAGCCTTCCGGCGTGCAGGCGGCCCCGATCAGTTCAATGAGCCGGCTCGCATCCTCATAGCTCAGCCCCGGCGCGCCCATCGACATCCAGGCCCGCATATGGCCATCGGTCGGATCACCCCAGCCGCCCGCCTGCATCAGCGCCATGAACGGATCGCCCTGCGCCGGGGCGGGGGCAGGGCCTGCGCCGCGCATCGCCCGCCCACGGGCATAGCCTTCCTGTATCACCAGATGGCTGACCCGGTCGGGGTTTTCGGCGGCAAAGCGGATCGCCGGGGCCGCCCCGTTCAGATTGGCCAATATCGGGAACCGCTCCAGCCCGGCGGCATCGGCAACGGCGGCCAGATCCTCCGTGTGCTGCTCCAGATCGGCCACCGCCACATCGCTTTCCGACAGCCCGGTGGCCCGCATGTCATAGCGCACCAGTTGATGCCTGCCGCCCAGCGCGTCCAGCGTCGGCCGCCAGAGCGGGCTTTGCCAGTCCAGCTCCAGATGCGTCACCTGATGGGCGGCGCGCAACAAGGGCGGCCCGTCGCCCGACACCGCATAGGCCAGCTGCGTGCCATCGGCCGATGTGGTGTAACGGATGGTCTGATTGCTCGGGGCCGCCGGTGCGGGGCTTTCGGCGGGCACGCCCGCGCCCCCATTCGTCACCGGCACCGCCATCTCGATCCCCCGGCGCGGCACGGTGCGGATCACGGCCTGTTCCTTGCCGCTGTCGCCCACGGCGCTACGCGCGGCATTGATCCGGGCGCTGATGGTGGCCTCCGACACGATCCGCCCCTGCCACACCGTCTCGATCAGATGATCGCGGCTGACCAGACGGCCCGCGTTTTCGGCCAGCACGCGCAACAGATCGAACACCTGCGGCTCGACCTGCTGCTGCGCACCGCCGCGCAACAGCCGGTAGCTGTCGGTATCCAATATACAATCGGCGAAATGATACTGCATCTACTGGCGCGCTCCTGTCCCGATCAGGATCAAGGCTTTCGCATGCAATATCAAGCACCATGGCCCCGGTTGCGCCCGCCGCGACAGTGCGTAGGGTAAGAACAACCCGGACCAACCAGCCCAAGGACACCCCGATGCAGCCCGCCACCCACGCCCTGATTGTCATCGACGTGCAAAACGATTTCTGCCCCGGCGGCGCGCTGGCCGTGGCCGGGGGCGATACCATCCTGCCCGGCATCAACGCGCTGATGGGGCAATACCGGGCCATCATCCTGACCCAGGACTGGCACCCGTTCGGCCATTCCAGTTTCGCCAGCCAGCACCCCGGCGCGGCACCGTTTTCGCTGGTCGATTTCCCCTATGGCCCGCAGGTCCTGTGGCCCGATCACTGCATCCAGAGCAGCCCCGGTGCCGATTTTCACCCCGAGCTGAACACCAGCGCCGCCGACCTGATCATCCGCAAGGGGTTTCGCCCCCATATCGACAGCTATTCGGCGTTCTTCGAGAATGACCATGTCACCCCCACCGGGCTTGAGGGCTACCTGCGAACCCGTGGCATCACCGATCTGACCATGGTGGGCCTTGCCACCGATTTCTGCGTCAACTTCTCTGCCGTCGATGCCGCCGAACTGGGCTTTGCGGTTACGGTCCGCACCGATCTCTGCCGGGCGATCGATCTCGATGGCTCGCTGGCGGCGGCGGTTCAGGGGATGGAGGCCGCCGGGGTGCGCCTCGAATAGCATCAGCAAAGGGCAAAGACATGCAATGGCCCGCTCAAACCGGTATCGCGCTCTGGGCCATGGCCATTGCCCTGCCCGCGGACGCTTACATTCTGACCGAGCCGCCGCCGATCGGCGGGTGCAGGATCCCCGTGGCCGCCACATTGGAGCCGGCCTTTGTGCCGCTAGTCGTGATCGATGATCTGCTGGACTGGATCGCCGCGGCCACCGATTACGATGTCGCGGATGCGCGGATAAATCCGCCCGGCATCACCTTTTGTTCGGTCGGCGATGTCATCCCCTATGAAACCGACCATGTTCTGGTCAATGACACGCTGAGCGGAGCCTATGACCTGCCCAACCGCCGGATCATCCTGGTGCGCCCCTGGGATCCTGACGATATCCGCGACCGGTCGGTTCTGCTGCATGAGCTGATCCATCACGTGCAGCTCGGCAATCGCGGCTATGCGTGCATAGAGGCCCCGGAATGGGAGGCCTACAAGCTGCAGGAGGCCTATCTGAACCAACAGGGCATCACGTCCGGGTTCGACTGGCTGCAGATCTATTTCCAGTCGCAATGCCCACGCACCATTCACCCTTAAGGCACCGGTGATGCGACCGCTGGCGTCCAGTTTTCAAACACGCCACGGCCTTAAAAAGGCACAAGTATATTGCGATTGCAGCAACGCCGCCCCGATTGAACCACAGCCAATTTGACTACCGGAAATGCATGACATGACCCGCACCCAGATGACCCTGATTGCCGCGCTTGGCGCGTTTCTGATCGCGGTCACGCTCTATGCCTGGGGTCAGCCGCTGATCTGCACCTGTGGCGAAGTGCGGTTCTGGGTCGGGTCGATCTTTTCCAGCGGCAATTCCCAGCATATCGCGGATTGGTATACGCTCAGCCATATCCTGCAGGGCGTTCTTATCATCCTCATCGGCAGGCTCGTTTTCCCGAGCGTCCCGTTTTCCGTCCTCTTTGGCATCGCCATCGTCACCGGCGTCGCCTGGGAGATTGTCGAACATACCGAATGGGTGCTTGGCCTCTTTCGCGCGACCACCATCAACCAGGGCTATGTCGGTGACAGCGTCCTGAATGCCGTGGCCGATTACCTCTGGATGCTGGCGGGGTTTTTCACCGCCCATGCCCTTCGCACGGTCTGGGCGCTCGCCCTTGTCGCGGTGTTCGAACTCTCGGCGGCCCTCATCGCCCGCGACAGCCTGACGCTCACCACGCTGATGCTGGTCTACCCGGTCGAGGCGGTCGATAGCTGGCAACAGGAGATCAACCCGAACGCCGCCGATTAAAGCGGCCCGGCCTGCCACAGCGTGACCTTCAGCCCGCCGAAACTGACCGATTTTCCGGGTGCGCCCCATGGCAGCCCGGTCGCCTTTGCCAGCCCGCCATCGCTGGTCACCAGCCCGACGCGCCAGCCCGCGAACCGCTCGCTCAGGGTCTTGCCCAACGCGCCGTAAAGCGAAAACAAGAGCTTGCGATTGCCGATCCGCGCGCCATAGGGCGGGTTGACGATGATCAAGCCGGGCGGGCCCTCGGGCGGGGTCAGATCGCTGATCGCCTGCCGGCGGAACGATGTCACCGCCGACACACCGGCCCGCTCCGCGTTGGCGGTCGCCCCCCGGATCGCGCCATCGTCTCGGTCGAACCCGTAAAATCGCACTGGCCCTTCGGGCAAAGCGTCGCGCTTCATCGCGGCCCACGCATCTGCGTCGAAACTGGCCAGATCCTCAAAGGCAAAGCGGCGTGACCGCCCCGGCTGCATGCCCGCCGCAATCTCTGCCGCCTCGATCACGAAGGTGCCTGAGCCGCACATCGGATCGACCACCGGCTCCGCCCCGTCAAAGCCGCATTCGGCCAGGAACAGCGCCGCCAGGTTTTCGCGCATCGGGGCCTTGCCGACATATTCCTTGTGCCCGCGAATATGCAGCGCCGCGCCCGAGCTATCGACGCTGATGGTGCACAGATCATCCTCGATCCGCACCTTCACCACCAGGCTGGCCTCAGGCGAGAGCGTCACGCCCAGCCCCTCGACCAGCGCCCGCTCGATACGCTCCGCCGCGGCGCGGGCGTGATAGATCCGCGATTTGCGGCAGGTCACCTCGACCCGAAGGGGCACATCGGCGCGCAAGCTATCGCCCCAGGGAAATTTCCGCGCCCGTTTGTCCAGCTGCGCCAGATGCATCGCCCGAAAACTGCCCAGCCGCACCAGCACCCGGGCCCCGCCACGCAATTCCAGATTGGCCCGCCACACGTCCGGCCAGCCGCCCGATATCTCGACCCCGCCGGGCACCGCGCGCGGAGTGGCAAAGCCCTTCGCCCGCGCCTCGGAAGCCAGCGCCTCCTCCAGCCCCGGGGCCGTCGCAAGGAATATCTGCATCGCGTCGCTCATGGCCCATGGCCTCCGCTTGCCGTCCGCCCCCTCTTCGCGGATGCCGGGCAAAAGAGCAATGCCAGCGGGCCCAGCCTCATCCCCGACCTTGCCATGGCCCGCCCGGCTTGCTCTAACCGTTCCCGACGGCCACGCCACGGCCCCGCTTACGAAAGTCCGCCCGCATGGTCGATATCGCCGCCCGCGTCTATAATCACAAATGGAAGATCGACCCGATCGTCCGGTCCCTGATTGACACCGATTTCTACAAATTGCTGATGTGCCAGTCGGTGTTCCGCAACAAGCCCGACACGCAGGTCGCCTTTTCCCTCATCAACCGCACCCACCGGATCAAGCTGGCGCATCTCATTGACGAGGGCGAGCTGCGCGAACAGCTCGACCATATCCGCTCGCTGCGCCTTTCCCGCGGCGAAAGCACCTGGATGCGCGGCAATCTCTTTTACGGCAAGCGCCAGATGTTCACCCCCGAATTCATGGATTGGTTCGAAAACCTCTCCCTGCCCGCCTACCACCTGGAAAAACGCGAGGGCCAATATGAGCTGACCTTCGAAGGCTCCTGGCCCGAGGTCATGCTCTGGGAAATCCCCGCCCTTGCCATCCTGATGGAGCTGCGCGGGCGCAAGGTGCTGGCGGATATGGGGCGCTTCGAGCTGCAGGTGCTCTATGCCCGCGCCATGACCAAGCTCTGGCAAAAGGTCGAGCGTCTGCGCGACGTGCCCGACCTGCGCATCGCCGATTTCGGCACCAGGCGGCGGCATTCCTATCTCTGGCAGGATTGGTGCGTGCAGGCGATGATGGAAGGCCTGGGCGACAAGTTCACCGGCACCTCGAACTGCCACATCGCCATGCGCCGCGAGATCGAGGCCATCGGCACCAACGCCCATGAATTGCCCATGGTCTACGCCGCCCTGGCGGAAGATGACGCCGCCCTGGCGCAGGCCCCCTATGACGTTCTGTCGGACTGGCACGAGGAGCATTCCGGCAATCTGCGCATCATCCTGCCCGACACATACGGCACCGAAGGCTTCCTGAAAAACGCGCCCGACTGGCTGGCCGGCTGGACCGGGATCCGCATCGATTCAGGCGACCCCGCGACGGGGGCCGAGATCGCCATCAACTGGTGGACCTCGCGCGGCGAGGATCCGGCCGACAAGCTGGTGATCTTCTCGGACGGGCTGGACGTGGAGACGATCGCCGCGCTACAGGCCCAGTTCGCGGGCCGGGTGCGGGTCTCGTTCGGCTGGGGGACGCTGCTGACGAATGATTTCCGGGGGCTGGTCCCGGACGAAGCCCTCGCCCCGTTCTCGCTGGTCTGCAAGGCGGTGGCGGCGAATGGGCGGCCCACGGTGAAGCTGTCGGACAACCCGGAGAAGGCGATGGGACCGGAAGCGGAGATCGCGCGGTATAAGCGGGTGTTCGGGGTTGGGGAGCAGGAGAGGCTGGAGGTTGTTGTTTAGGAACCACCTGTCTCCGGTAGATCCAATTCCGCCTGAGTCCCCACCTTCGGAAATGCGATGTTGAGATGCTTAATAAAAGAGCGCCAGTCCTTGGATATTCTCATTATCGGGATGAGCTGAAGAATATGATCCCGCAGGTCGGGCTGCCCAACGTCCTCGGAAAGGAACTGGTGGTGTTTCCATTTTCGACGCTTGGCGGCTCCGCTGGCAGGGTTCAATTCCTGAAGGCGTGACAGAACTCCTTCTGGTAGCCGCTCATAGACAATGTCATTTGTTATCTTCCCGAGTAAGGGAGTTTTTGCCCTGCCAACCGGCCAGTTCCAACCTTTGAGCCGGTAAATTTGTTTATAAAATTCATCTGGAAATCGTTTGGCCCAAGCTAACCGTTCCTCGGACAAGTAGATTGCAAGTAGCTTAGAAAGCTCGTCACGTTCTCGTTCAGACTGAAATCCTGTCGCTTCATCGACCAAAGCAACAATTGCTACATCGGCGAGAGCTCTAACCAACACTTCCGATTTTTGCGCACGAAAAAGTTGCTGTTTTTGCAGCACTCCGGACTCTCGTGCACGTAGCCAGATGTCACAGACTTTTGGCAATACTCGTGCGTCATATCCTATTACATGACGTCGGCCATCTTTATAAATAACGGGTTTCAACACGCCTTCACGCAAACCAGCGTCGATAAATGGTTGAATATTTGCCGGTGCTACAAAGACTGGAAGTGACTCACCACTCTCTTGGAATTCCTTCTTTGTTCGCTTAGAGCCGCCGCTCCTTGATCCTAGGGCCAAAGTGACGCCAGTCTCAGAAAGGACCCGCCGACCATCGGCAAGGACCGCGCAAGGAATGCTAGCTCCACCCAGTTCCAATGTCCCTTTATGGGTCGCCTTCGGCAAAGAACCTTCAGCTTTTTCTTTACTCCATCGTGCCTTCGCAGCGGCACTCGCGATCGCACTTTTCTGCTCTGAGGAAAGAGCCTCCGCTCTTGCCAGTCCGCCTTTTTGACGCGAATCCATAACCATTACCTTATGCTTGCTCAACATTAAGAATGTTATGCTTGCATTCGGGATTAAGCAAGCACATTTTCCAGGATATATTTATTATGCTTGCTTGCGTCGGAGCTTATTAGCAAGCGTAGCCTGCTGCTCTCCAAGCGCTACCGACCGCGACCTGGGGTGCATGGAACCACGAACCCTACTCCGGCCCCTTCCGCAATGCCTTCACCTCCCCCCGCACCTTCTTCGCCTTCAGCCGCCGCTCCACCGACCCTTTCGTCGGCCGCGTCGGTCTCCGCTTCTTCGCCACCACCGTCGCCCGGCCAATCAGCTCCGCCAGCCGCGCCCGCGCGATCTCCCGGTTGCGAGCCTGCGAACGCGTCTCCTGCACGAAAATCACCACCGCGCCCTCATTGGTCCAGCGGCTGCCCGCCAGCCGCCTCAGCCGCCGCTTCACCGGGTCGGGCAGGTTCGGTGACCGCTCCGCCTCGAACCGCAATTCCACCGCCGTCGAGACCTTGTTGACATTCTGCCCGCCGGGGCCGGAGGAGCGGGCAAAGCTCTCGGTCAGCTCCCAATCGGCAATCTCGATCTGGTCATTGATCCGCAACATGTGTGCGCCCTCGTATGCACAGGGTGTGTACAGCAAGTGTACGCAGTGTGACCCCTGAAATCAGCCGCTTTCCTCGGCGGCCACATCGCGTTCCGTGGGCGGCGACCAGCCCCGGTCGGTGCGCATCGCGAAGGCCCCCGGTTTGCCCAGCAGCATCGCCTCCTGTTCGGCCATCAGTTCGCGGGTGCGTTCGACATAGGCGGTATTGCGGTGCAGCTCCACCTCGGGGTCATAGAGCGCCGCAAGTTCCCGGATGGCGTGGCGGTCCCGATCCTGGAAATCGCGGGTTTTCAGTTCGGCATCAAAGGGATGCACCCCCAACGCCTCCAGCGCCGACCGCCCCGACCGCAGCGCGCTGTCGAAGGTGTCGCGGATGATATCGCGGCACCCCGCGGCATAGAGATCATAGACATGGTTGCGATCCCGGGCGCGGGCGACGATATGCACATGCGGGTGGTTTTGCGTGACATAGCGGGTCAGCTCGGTGGCCCCCTCCTTGTCGTCGATGGCAATCACCAACAGTTTCGCCCCGGCAATCCCCGCCGCATGCAACAAATCGGGCCGCGTGGCATCGCCGTAAAACACCTTCAGCCCGAAAGCCCGCAGCATTTCAAGCTGTTGCGAGCTGTGGTCCAGAACCACGGTCGAAAACCCCGCCTGCCGCAACATGCGGTTGACGATACCGCCGAACCGCCCGTGGCCCGCGATGATTACGGTGCCGGCCTCGTCGATCTCATCGGCCTCGCGGGCCTGATCCTCAACATATTTCGGCACGATGACGCGGTCATAGAGGATGAACAGGAGCGGCGTCAGCAACATCGACAGCGCGACAACCAGCAACAGCTGATCGGCAATCGCCTGCGGCAGCACCTGATTGGCCACGACGAAAGACAGAAGGACAAAGCCGAACTCACCGGCCTGCGCCAGGCTGAGCGTCACCAGCCAGCGATCGGCCCCGCGCTGCCCGAACACCGTCGCCAACAGATAGAGCACGGCCCCCTTCAGCGCCATCAGGCCAAGGGTCAGGCCAACGACAAGGGTCAGGTTCCCGAACAGCAGACCAAAGTTGATCCCCGCCCCAACAGTCATGAAGAACAGGCCCAGCAGCAGCCCGCGAAACGGGTCGATATCGCTCTCCAATTCATGCCGGTATTCGCTGTTGGCCAGAACCACGCCCGCCAGAAACGTGCCCAGCGCGGGCGACAGCCCCACCAGCGTCATCAAGAGCGCGATCCCGATCACCATCATCAGGGCCGCGGCGACAAAAAGCTCGCGCAGATGTGCCAGCTCGATGAACCGGAACAGGGGCCGCGTCAGGTACGAGCCGCCCGCGATCACTGCGCCGATGGCCCCGAAGGTGATCAATGCCTGCGCCCATCCCGGCAACTCGTCGACCAGGTTCAGATCAAGGCTGCCCTCTACGTCATGATTGCTGCCACCCGTGGCATCACCGGTGTCATGGCTGCTGGTGGCCCCCTCCAGCGGTGCGGCGATCGCGGCCGTCTGGCCGGTCTCAGCAAAGTTCCAGCCATCCACAAGGTCGGGCATCGCCAGCAAAGGGATCAGTGCCAGCATCGGGATCACGGCGATATCCTGAAACAGCAGCACGGAAAATCCGGACTGGCCGCCCCCGCTCTGCATCAGGCCCTTTTCGTTGAACGTCTGCAGCACGATGGCCGTCGAAGAAAGAGCCAGGATCAGCCCGATCGCCACCGCAAAGCTCCACGGCATGCCAAAGACAAGCGCCGCCCCGGCGGCCAGCACAGCGGTCAGACCCACCTGCAGCCCGCCCAGCCCCAACAACTTGGCCCGCATCTCCCACAGGCGTTTCGGTTCCAGCTCCAGCCCTACCAGAAACAGCATCATGACGACGCCGAATTCAGCGAAGTGCTGCAGGTTGATGACATCGACATTCAGCGCCAGCAGCACCGGGCCCAAAACAATCCCCGCGATCAGATATCCGAGGACCGAGCCCAGCCCCAGTTTGCTGGCGAGCGGCACCGCGATGACACCGGCGATCAAGAACAGAAAGGAAAGAAGAAGAAAACTACCCATGGTTCAAGCCCCCTCTTTGAACGGCAGGGTGTCGGCCTGAACCTGGCCCAACGCATCGGCGGCATCGAAATCATAGGTCTCGTCGCGCAACCTCCGCAGCAAATCGACATAGCCCGCCACATGCGGAGCGACCGCGCCCGCCTCGGGGGCCCTCAGCGCCGAATGCAGAACATAAGGCGCGCCATAGCGCATCTTGCACAGCCGCGCCGTCTGTTCCATCGGGGTCAGGAATGTGCGCAGCGGAAAATGCTGGTATCCTTCGGTGGTATAGGCCTCGGCCGAACCTGCCGTTGTAATCGCTTGCATCAGGATCTTGCCCTTTAGCCTGTCGCCACCCGCGCCGTAGGCAAATCCATGCTCCAGAACCAGATCAATCCATTCCTTGATCAGCGACGGCGCGGAATACCAGAACAGCGGATGCTGGAACAGGATGATGTCATGGTCCAGCAGCAGCGCCTGTTCGCGGTCGCTATTGATATCCTGGCGTGGGTAGGTTGCATAAAGATCGACGCGGGTGATGCCCTCAACGGTGGCGGCCGCGTCATACATCGCCTGATTGACATGGGAATGCCGATGCCCGGGATGGGCGTAGTACAAAAGAACGCTGGCCATGGGGGCCCTCTCGGTTTGATGCGGTCAGTAGACCCAAATCTGACGGACAGGAAAAGGTGCAACCGGTCCGGAAACGAAAAGGGCCGCCACTTGGGGCGACCCTTCACGAGAATTTAAGGAGGCGGGGTCGGTTAAACAGAAGTCCCACCTGGGGCGGTTTCCACCGCTAGGATTGCCTAAAGGCGCCCTCCCCAGATTGTCCCGACGCCATTCTCCAATACCTCTCTTGACACTGGATCACCTCCTTCCATTTCGTTGCTGTTAGAAGAAGGTTGCCATAGATTTTGTGTTTGTCAAAACATTTTATGCAATTTGTGCCATCAGGCGCGCCGTGATCATGCGAAACGGCACCAGCGCAATCAGCGCGATGCTCAGCTTCACCAGCCAATCGGCCAGCGCCAGCGAGACCCAGAGCGGGGCCATCGCTCCGATGCCCAGAAGCGGCAGGATCTCACCGGCCCAGGAGACGTCATTGCCAGGCTCAACCCATGTCAGGCTGGCGGAAAAGGCAATGGAGAAAAAGAGCGCGGTATCGACCGATGAGCCCACAAGCGTCGAGGCCAGCGGGGCCCGCCACCACGCTCCGGCGCGCAGCCGGTCAAAGATGGCCACGTCCAGCAATTGCGCCGTCAGAAAGGCCAGCCCCGATCCGATGGCGATCCTGAGCGTCACCAGCGGGCCGAATTCACCGATGATCTGGGTGCCGATCAGCGAAGAGATTACGCCAATGACAAAACCCACAAACACGACCCGCCGCGCGGCGGCGGCACCATAGACGCGGTTCATGACATCGGTGACCAGAAAAGCCACAGGGTAGGTGAAGGCCCCCCAGGTCAGCCATTGGCCAAAGAGAAATTGAACGAGGATATTTGAGGCAACGACAACGGTCGCCATGGCAAGAATGCCGGGCAGGTGAATGCGGGTCATGTATCTGGTCCGTTTTTACAAGGTAGCGGAGACTTGGCCCTGCCACAGCGGCAGAGACGCGCGCTTTAGCCCGCCGCGCCACCGCTTGGCAAGCGCGGGGAAGAATTTTCCTACAAAATTCTTTGGCCCGAAAAATCTTTAAGGAAGATTTTTCCGACCCTCAGCGCATGACCTCGGCCACGGCGCGGGCAACCACCGGGATGGTCTCGCGCGTGAGGCCCGCCACGTTGATGCGGCCGTCGCCGACCAGGTAGATCCCGTATTCGTCGCGCAGTTGGTCGACCTGATCGGGCGTCGCCCCCAAAAGCGTAAACATGCCCTGATGGGAAGTCAGAAACCCGAACCGATCCGATCCCGTCACGCGGCAGAGTTCGGCCGCAAACGCGGCACGATTGGCCTGCAGGCTTTCGCGCATCCCGCGCAATTCGCCGCGCCAAAGATCCGTCAATTCAGCGTCGCCCAGAACGGTCTGCACCGCGCGCGCGCCATGATCGGGCGGAAAGGTGAAATTCTGACGATTGAGCCAACCCAGCAGCCCGCCCGCCGCCTCGGCCCGGGTGGCGTCGCGCGTTACGGCCATCGCGACACCCACACGATCGCGATACACCCCGAAATTTTTGGAGCAGGACGCCGCCAGCAACATCTCGGGCACCATCCCGGTCAGCATCCGGGTCCCTGCCGCGTCCTCCTCCAACCCCTTACCAAAGCCCAGATAGGCCGCATCCACGAACGGAATCGCGCCGGTATATTGGCAGATCTTGCCCACCGCGCGCCAATCGTCGGCCTCCAGATCGACACCCGTCGGGTTGTGGCAGCAGGCGTGCAGCAAGATCACGTCACCCGGCTGCGCGCCCGCCAGATCGGCCATCATGCCATCGCGGTCCAGACCGCCCGTCGCCGCGTCGTAATAGCGGTATTCGCGCAAGCTCAGTCCCAGATAGCGGGCGATCTCGGTATGGTTGGGCCAGGTCGGGGCAGACAGCCAGATCGTGGCCTCGGGGGTCAGTCGCCGGACCATCTCAAGGATCTGGCGCACCGCGCCGGTACCGCCGGGCGTGGCCACTGCCCCGACCCTCTCGGCGGGCACGGCATCGCCCAGAACCAACCCGTGCATGGCGGACAGAAAGCCCGGATCGCCAGCGGGCGCGACATAGCGTTTGCTGTCCTGTTCTTGCCAGATCCGTTCTTCGGCCGCCTTGACCGCCGCCATCACCGGGGTGCGGCCGTCATGGGTTTTGTAGATTCCGATGCCCAGATCCACCTTGTCGGGCCGCGGATCGTCGCGCAGCATCGCGATCAGTCGGATGATCTTGTCGGGTTCGGGTGGCGTCAGGGTCTCGAACATCGGGCGGGCTCCTCAGGCGGGAAAACGGGCCGGGTCGCGATCCCGGGTTAGAACGCGGGCGTGATCTTCGCGGCGGACCGGGCGGAACCCGGCCTTTTGATAGACCTGCAAGGCGCGCGGGTGATCCAGCGTGCAGGTGTTCAGCGTCATTCGGGTCACGCCCGCTTTCGCCCATCCGGTCTGGATCGCGGCCGCCAGAAGTTTCGCGCCGATACCGGAGCCCACCGCCTCGGGCACCAGCCCAAAATAGGCCAGATCGCAGATGCCCGGATTGCGCCAATCGAGCAAGAAAAACCCCTGCGGCCAGCCGTGGCGATAGGCGGTGGTCAGCTGCATGTCGGGGTGATGCAAATAGGCACGCAGATCGTCAGGGTCGTCGTCGAACTTGTCGACCCATTCATAATCGCGCCCGACGGCGTCATAGAGCGACAGGAAAAACCAAACCGGCGGGTCCGTGGCCACCTCCAGCCGGAGATCGGCGGGCATGGCCGGGGCGGGCGCTTCGGGTCGCTCCGCCATCTCCAGATAGGTCACGGTATAGGGAACGCTTGTGCCCGCCGGAATGATGCTCATCCGGTTTCGACCTTCAGCTGTTCAAACTGCCCCCATTCGGACCAGGACCCATCATAGAGGGCCACATCGCGATGGCCGAGAATATCAAGCCCCAGTGACAGGATCGCCGCCGTCACGCCCGAGCCGCATGTGGTGATGATGCGTTTTTTCAGATCGACGCCGGCATCGGTAAAGGCGGCGCGCAGGGCATCCCCGCGTTTCATGGTGCCATCGGCATTCAACAGCTCGGCATAATGCACGTTGAACGAACCCGGAATATGGCCCGCGCGCAGGCCTTCGCGCGGCTCGGGCGCGTCGCCGCGAAAGCGCTCGGGCCCGCGGGCATCGACGATTTGCCAGTCACCCAGCTTGGCCGCGGCGGCCACCTGCGTCACATCCTTGACCAGATGCGCCTGGCGCTGCGCGGTCATGTGCCGGTCGCGCAGGATGGGCGGCATATCCTCGACCTCGCGCCCCTCGGCCAGCCATTTCGGCAGGCCGCCATCCAGAACCGCGATATCGGTCTTGCCCATCAGGCGGAAAAGCCACCAGACGCGGGCGGCGGAGAACATTCCGATGCCGTCATAGACCACCACCTGATGCCCGTCGCCGACGCCCATGGCGCGCATCCGGCTCATGAATTTCTCGATCGGCGGGGCCATATGCGGCAGCGCGCTGGCGGTGTCGGCGATATCGTCGATATCGAAAAACCGCGCGCCCGGAATGTGGCCCGCATCGTATTCGGCGCGCGCGTCGCGGCCCATATCGGGGAGGTACCAGGAGGCATCCAGCACGCGCAGATCGGGATCGGTCAGGTGATCGGCCAGCCACTGGGTGGAAACGAGGGTTTTCGGATCATCGGCGGGCATCGGCGGCTTCCCTCAGTTACTGCTTTTGGTCGCGTTCAGCCCTACGGCATAAGGCTTGGCGCTGGCAAGGGGCCGGGGCGTCGCGGGGGCGTCTCAGCCCTTGTCGCGCATCAGCCGCGCCTTTTGGCGTTGCCAGTCGCGCTTGGCCGTATCAGCGCGTTTATCCTGATTTTTCTTACCCTTGGCGATGCCGATCTTGAGCTTCACAAAGCCCTTGTGGTTGAAATACATGACCAGCGGCACCAGCGTCATGCCCTGGCGCTGCGTCGCATTCCACAGTTTCGACAGCTCTTTCCTGCTAACCAGCAGCTTGCGGCGGCGGCGTTCCTCATGGCCCCAGGTCTTGGCCTGCGCGTAGGGTGCGACATAGGAGTTCACCAGCCACAATTCGCCCTCTTCCACGGCGGCATAGCTTTCGGCGATATTGGCCCCGCCCTGACGCAGCGACTTGACCTCTGAGCCTTCCAGAATGACACCACATTCCAGATCATCCTCGATGGCATAATCATAGCGCGCGCGCCGGTTTTCGGCGATCACCTTGTAGTTGGGATCTGAAGGTTTCTTGGCCATAGCCTGCCCCATGTAGTGGGCGGGCCGGGCGCTGTCCAGTTGCCGCGGGGAAATCGGCGGGACAGCACAAATGTGGCGGATGTGCCATTTTCCGCGCCCGCCCGGCCGGAACCGGTCAGACGGGCGCGGGGGGCTCAAGATCAGTGGATCAGGCTGGCGTGGCGCAGGGCCGCCTGCAGCGCCTGTTTGGTGGCGTCCTCGACCGGCATCAGCGGCAGGCGCACATCCTCGGCGCAGAGGCCCAGCATCGCCATCGCGGCCTTGGCTCCGGACACGCCCGGTTCCATGAAGATGGCCTCGTGCAGCGGCATCAGTTTATCCTGATACTGCAGCGCCCCCGCCCAGTCGCCCGCCGCCATCGCGGCCTGAAACTGCGCGCAGAGGCGCGGCGCGACATTGGCGGTGACGCTGATGCAGCCGACGCCGCCATGCGCGTTGAAGCCAAGCGCACTGGCATCTTCGCCCGAAAGCTGGATGAAATCGGCCCCGCAGGTGGCGCGCTGCTTGCTGACGCGCACGATATCGCCGGTGGCATCCTTGACGCCCACGATATTGGGCAGCTTGGCCAGTTCGCCCATGGTCTCGGGGCTCATGTCGATCACCGAGCGCGGCGGGATATTGTAGATATAGATCGGCAGGCCGACAGCATCGAGCGCGGTGAAATGCGCGATCAACCCGCGCTGGGTGGGTTTGTTGTAATAGGGCGTGACCACCAGCGCGGCATCGGCCCCGACCGATTTGGCAAATTCGACAAAGCGGATGGCCTCGGCGGTGTTGTTGGAGCCTGCGCCTGCCATCACCGGCACCCGGCCGGCGGCGGCCTGCACCACGGCCTTGACCACCGCTTCGTGTTCGGCATGGGTCAGCGTCGGGCTTTCGCCGGTGGTACCGACGGGAACCAGCCCGTTCGAGCCTTCCGCGATATGCCATTCGACCAGTTTCTTGAGCGTGTCGAAATCCACTGCGCCGTCTTTGAACGGCGTGACCAATGCGGGCATCGAGCCTTTGAACATAACACGCTTCCTTATTTCAGGGTTGGGCCGGGATCGGCGGAAATCGGCGGAAATTTGTCCGCAGGGCAGCTATTGCCAAGTTCGGGTGTTGCAGGCAAGACCCCAGGCACTATCCTAATTAGGTGATTGCAGGGTGGACACGGAATGAAGCGCTTAATTTTCGGCCTGTTAATGGGCCTGATGCCGATGGCCGCCGCAGCCTCGCCCGAGGCATTGGCCGAGGCCATCGCGGCTTTGGAGGGCGACGATTACGAGGCCGCCGCCGCCGCGCGGGCGCGCATCACCGATACCGCCGCCGCCAATGTCGTGACCTGGATGCGACTGCGCCAGGGCGAGGGCGAGATGGCGGAATATGTGGAATTTCTGGCCGATCACCCCGATTGGCCGGGCCTGATCCTGCTGCGCCGTGAGGGGGAGCAATCCATCCCCGAGGATGCGGCGTCGGCCGATGTGCTGGCCTATTTCGAGGGCGGCAGGCCGCGCACCGGCACCGGGTCGTTGCGGCTGGCGGCAGCACTTTGGGCCACCGATCAGCGCGACGCCGCCATGGCCGAGGCGCGCCGGGCCTGGACCACCATGTCGCTGAGCGAAGAGGAATATGACCAGTTCATGGTCGACTGGCCCCAGACCCTGCGCAGCGTGCATGAGGCGCGGCTGGATTACCTGTTGTGGGAGAACCAGGCCGATCAGGCGCGGGCGATGTATCCGCTGGTTAATGATGGTTGGGAACGTCTGGCCGAGGCGCGGCTGGCGCTGCGGGCGCGGCGCAACGGCGTCAATGCGCTGATTTCGGCGGTGCCGGCGAATTTGCGCGCCGATCCCGGCCTGAATTACGAGCGCTTTGTCTGGCGCATGCGCGAGGGGCTGGACGGCTCGGCGCGCGAATTGATCGAGGCCTCGTCGGAAAGCGTCGCGACGCTGGGCCGGCCATTGAAGTGGACCAACCGGCGGCGACAACTGGCGCGATCCCTGATGCGGGAAGGCGATTTCGAAGCGGCCTACCGCGTGGCGGCAAACCATCAGATCACCGCCGCCGCCAATGCCACTGCCTACTCCGATCTGGAATGGATTGCGGGCTATACTGCGTTTCGGATGGGCCAGTATGACACCGCGCTGCATCATTTCAACGCTTTCCGGGATGCGGTCTATTCCCCCATTTCGATGGGCCGGGCCGGGTATTGGATCGGTCGAACCCAGGAAGCGCTGGGCAATGCCGGTGCCGCAGCCGAAGCCTATGCCCAGGGGGCGGAATATCAGAGCAGTTTCTACGGCCAGCTTGCCGCCGAACGGGCCGGATTGCCAACCGATCCCGATTTCACCGGCCAGGAGGATTTCGGACGCTGGCAGGACGGCGAATTTGTCAGCAGCGAGGTGTTTCGCGCCGGGCTGCGTCTGATCGAGGCCGGCGAGATGGATCTGGCGGCGCGGTTCATCGCCTCGCTGGTCGGCGGGTTGTCGCGTCAGGATGCCGGGCGTCTGGGCGATCTGGCGCTTGAGCTGGACAGCCCGCGCATCGCGTTGGCGGTCGCCAAGGCGGCGGCGCAGGGGGGGCATGTGATCATGCGGTCCTATTATCCGATCTATCCCGATCTGGTGGCCGCGGATCTGCCGGTATCGGACCGGTTGGCGCTGTCGATTGCGCGGCGCGAGTCCGAGTTCGACCCCGACGTGATCAGCAGCGCCGGGGCCATCGGCCTGATGCAGGTGATGCCGCGCACCGGTCGCGAGATGGCGGGCCGGTTGGGGATTTCCTTCGACGAGGGGCGGATGCTGAGCGATGCGGGCTATAACGCCACGCTGGGGGCCGGGTATCTGGCCTATCTGATCGAGGAGTTCGGGGCCAACCCGGTGCTGATAGCCGCCGCCTATAATGCCGGGCCGTCGCGGGCGCGGCGCTGGTCCGAGGCCAATGGCATTCCCGGGGATCCGGGCGTCGATGTCATCGACTGGATCGAGGCGATCCCCTTCCGCGAGACCCGCAATTACGTGATGCGGGTGACCGAGGCGATGCGGATCTATGATGCAAATCTGCGCGGTGAACTGCCGCGTCAGAGCCTCAGCCAGATGCTGCGCCAGAGGTAGCCGCGCGTTCGCGCCAGAAGGTAAACAGCCCCGCCGCGACGATGACGCCCGCGCCCAACACCACCGGCGTTTCGATCACCTCGCCAAAGATGGTGACCGCCAGGATCGAGACGAAGATCAGCTGGAAATAGGCAAAAGGCTGCACCGCGCTGGCCTCGGCCACCTCATAGGTGCGGATCAGGAGGTAGTGGCCCGATACACCGGTCACGCAAAGCACCGCCATCCAGCCCCAATCATAGGCGGTCATCGGCTGCCAGAACCAGATGCCGATAACGGTGGCGGCGATCGCCCCCACGGTGCCGGTCCAGAAAAAGCTGGTCATGGCGCTGTCCTTGCGGGCGACAAGGCGGGTCAGCAGCCCGTAAAGCGCGAACATGCCCGCGGCAAGCAGCGGGATCAGCGCGGCGGGCGAAAAGACACCCAAGCCAGGGCGCAGGATGATCAGGATACCGACCAGCCCGACGCCGATTGCCGCCCATCGCCGCCAGCCCACCCGTTCGCCCAGAACCGGACCCGACAGCGCCGCGATGATCAGCGGGTAGCTGGCAAACACCGCATGGGTTTCGACAAGGCCCAGAACCACGAACCCCACGACCGTGACCATGATCTCGACCACCAGCAGAACCGCGCGGAACGATTGCAGCGCCCATTGCCGGCTGGCCATCGCAAAGCGCAATCCGCCGGGTTTGCGCGCCACCAGCGCGATGACGAAGGCGGCAAAGAACCAATAGCGGATCATCACCACCATGTAGACGTTGTATTCCGCCGCCAGATAGCGCGAGATCACATCCTGCGAGGCAAAGACCGCCGTGGTGGCGATCATCAGGGCGATGCCCAGGCTGGTGTTATTTCCCATCGCGCAATCGCCCCACGCTCATATGCCGCTTGCGGCCATAGCCCGGTTGCCGGGCCACGTCGAACCCGGCAGCGACCAGCGCGCGTCGCACATGGCCCGCCGCCGTGTAGGTGGCGAAACTGCCGCCGGGCGCGGTGTGGCGGGCCAGGTCGGCCATCAGGTCGGGCTGCCACAGCTCGGGGTTGCGGGCAGGCGAAAACCCGTCGAGGAACCAGGCATCGGCGCGGCCCGCCCAGTGCGGCAGGGTCTGGCGGGCATCGCCGATGATAAGGCGCAGCTCCAGATCGGGGCGCATGAGCGGCGTGGCGGGATCGGTGAGGGCGGCGGCAATATCGGCGGCATAGCCGTCGGTCTCGGGAAAGGCGGTGAGCGCGCGCATGGCATCTGCGGGCGGCATCGGGAAGGCCTCGAAACTGGTAAAGCGCAGGGGGCCGGTGATGCCCGCCGCGCGCCAGGCCGCACGGGCCGCGATCAGGTTGAGCCCGGTGCCGAAGCCAAGCTCGGCAATATGGAACCCGGGCGCGAAACGGGCGGGCAGATCGTTGCCCGCCAGAAACACATGCCGCGATTCCGCAAGGCCGTTTTCGAGCGAGTAATAGGGATCGTCGAAGCGTTGCGAGACCGGCATATCGCCCTCGCGCCATAGCACCCGGTCTGTCTGGTCGCCGCTCATCCCCTGCCCTATGAAGGGTTTCGGTGAATGCGGCAAGTGGGGTGCCATGGTGGATGTAACGATCAGGGGGGCCGGGATATTCGGCCTGTCGGTGGCCTGGGCCTGCGTGGCGCGCGGGGCGCGCGTGTGCGTGATTGATCCCGGCGGCGTCGCGGCCGGGTCCTCGGGCGGTTTGGTGGGGGCGCTGGCCCCGCATGTGCCGGAACGCTGGAACGACAAGAAAGCGCTGCAATTTGCCAGTCTTGAGATGGCCGAGGCGCTCTGGGCCGAGGTGGCCGAGGCGGGCGGGGAAGACCCCGGATATGCCCGAACGGGGCGCATTCAGCCGGTCGGCGCATTGGAGCTTGCCACGGAACGCGCCCGCAATTCCAAGGCGCTTTGGCAGGGGCGCTATGATTGGCGCGTGGCCCCGGTGGCCGAGTTTGCGCCCTTCGCGCCGCTCACGCCCTCCGGCCTCGTGATCCACGATACGTTGAGCGCGCGGGCGCATCCGCGCGGGGCCACCCGCGCGCTGGCTGCGGCGCTGCGCGCAAAGGGCGTTTCGGTGGTGCCCGACGGGGTCGAAAAAGGCGCGGTTGTCCATGCCACTGGCCATGCCGGGCTGGAGGTGCTGTCGCGCGAGATGGGGGCACCGGTGGGGACCGCGATCAAGGGGCAGGCGGCGCTTTTGGACTATGACGCGCGCGACGCCCCGCAGATCTTTGTCGATGGCTTGCATGTGGTGCCGCATGGCGATGGCACCACGGCGGTTGGATCGACCTCCGAGCGCGAGTTTGACACCCCTGACCGCTGCGATGGCGGGCTGGATGATATCCTTGGCCGCATCGTGCGGCTGGTGCCGGTTCTGAAGGATGTGACCGTGCTGGAGCGTTGGGCCGGCCTGCGCCCGCGCGCCCGGTCGCGCGCCCCGATGCTGGGGGCCTATCCCGGCAGGCCCGGCCATTTCATCGCCAATGGCGGCTTCAAGATCGGCTTTGGCATGGCCCCGGTGGTGGCCGAAATGATGGCCGATCTGGTGCTGGAGGGGCGCGACACCATCCCCGAGAGCTTTCGGGTCGAGGCGTCCCTGCCGAAATCGCGCGGTTAGGGCTTCAGCCCGGCCTCGGCCCGCAGGCTCGCCATCAGATCCGTCAGCGTGGCCAGATAGCGGTCATTCGTCAGCCGCCCGGCCGCATCGAATTGCGAGGCCGCGCTGCCCACCAGAACCTCGGGGCCAACCAGAAGCCGGGGGCGGAACGGATTGAGCGCGAGGCGCATGATCCATTGCGCGCGCTCACCGCCCGCGCGCCCGGCAGTGGCCGACATCAGCGCCACGGGCTTGTCGCGCCAGGGGTTCGGTTTTGTCCGGCTGACCCAGTCGAGCGCGTTTTTCAGCACGCCCGAGATGGATTTATTATATTCCGGCCCCGAGATGATGACCGCATCGGCGGCGGCGATCTGATCGGCCAGACGGGTGACAGCCTCGGGCATGCCCTGCGTCTCCAGATCGCCATCATAAAGCGGCAACCGCAGATCGGCGCGCGTGATGCTGGCGGGATCAAAGAGGCGCTCGGCCTCGGACAGCAGCCGCGTATTGAGCGAACCCGCCCTCAGCGAGCCTGAAATTCCAAGGATATGCCCGGTGCCCATCGCTGCCGCCCCTTTATCGCCGGTTGCCGTGGGGTGCCGGATACACAAGGACGGGGTGGTCCGCCAACCCCCACCGGCGCACAAGCGGCTGTGCGGCGGGCTTCACTCCGCGAGCATGCGGACCTCGCGCTGCGGGAAGGGGATCGAGATGCCGTTTTCCTGAAACGTGTCCCAAAGCGCCAGATAGACATTGCCCCGGATATTGGTCAGCCCGCCGGTGGGGTCGCTGATCCAGAAGCGCAGGATGTAATCGACGCTGCTGTCGCCGAAACCCACGATATGGCAGACCGGGGCCTTGGTTCTCAGCACGCGATCCACCGATTTGGCGGCCTCGATGGCCAGGGCGCGCACCTGATGCGGATCGTCGCCATAGGCGGTGCCGAAAAAGATGTCGAGCCGGACGAAATCGTCGGAATGGGACCAGTTGACCACCTGGTTGGTGATCAGATCCTCGTTGGGGATCAGGTATTCGCGGCCGTCGCGGGTAACCACGCTGGCATAGCGCGCGCCAAGCGTCTTGATCCAGCCGAACGTGTCGCCAAGCGAGATCACATCGCCCGGTTTGATGGACTTATCCAGCAGAATGATAATGCCCGAGACCAGGTTCGACACCACTTTTTGCAGGCCGAAGCCGAGGCCGACACCGATGGCCCCGGACAGAAAGGCAAGCCCGGTCAGATCGACGCCGACGGCCTTGAGCCCGATATAGAGCGCGGCCCCGTAAAGCCCCACCTGCAGCGCCTTGATCACCAGCACCCGCATCGAGGGCGAGATATCCTCGTTTTTCTGGATCCGCGCCGTGGTGGTGCGCGACAGGAACCGCGCCCCCACCATCAGGGCCGTCACCAGAACAAAGCCCTGCACCACCAGCAGCAGCGAAATGCGCACATCGCCGAGGTTGAACCCGATGCTGTGCAGGATGGCGGCGGCGTCATCCTGGATATTGAGGATAATCAGCGTCACATAGGCCCACGCCCCGTAGCGCACCAGCGTGCGCATCACCGGCGAATACACCAGCCGGGTGATGAAGGTCACGATCAGAAGCGCGGTGGCCAGTTCGGCGAAAATGCCCAACAGATAGGACCGGCTGGGCCAGGTCGCTTCGCGCATGATCATCACGGTGGGCCAGATCAGGGCGACGAAGAAAATGCCGGCCAGCCGGCGATGGATGACCACGAGGATCCGCATCCGCCAGGTGGGCCAGCCCTCGCGCGAGGCCATCCAGGCCCGGATCCGCGGGCCGAGGATGCGGCGCAGCAGATGGGCCACCAGCAACAGCCCGGCGGCGATCGAGAGCTGGTAGGCATTCCATGGCCGCAGCAGGTTTTCGACCAGATCCTGCCCCTGCGCCAGCAGCTGGCTGCCGATATCGACGGCCTCCTCCAGCTGCAACCCGACCTCGGGCGTGGCCTCAGTGGCCTCGGCGGCTGCGGCCTCGGCGGCGGTGGCCGCTTCCAGTTCCTCAGCTGTGGTTTCTTCTTCCATTGCCCCTGCCATGCCTGTCGCCCGTGCCCCATACTGGCGGCTTGCCCACGCCCCCGCAAGCACGGCGTCGCGGACCTTTCGGCGCGTTCCGGGATCGGCCCCGCTTGAAGCGGGCGGGGCTTGGGTGTATCTGCCGGGGCGATGAAACGGATTTTCGACATGGATGACCGCACCCGCCTGCCCTGGCGGTTTCACGGTCAATGCGCGGCGGGGCTGATCGGCGGCCTTTCCGGCTGAGCCTTTCCCTCCGCAGACGCACCATCCATTCCCGAACGAAAGAACAGCTTCCATGACCGGCAAGACACTCTACGACAAGATCTGGGACGCGCATCTGGCGCATGAGGCCGAGGACGGCACCTGCCTGCTCTATATCGACCGCCATCTGGTGCATGAAGTGACCAGCCCGCAGGCCTTTGAGGGGCTGCGCATGGCGGGCCGCACCGTCCATGCCCCCGACAAGACCATCGCGGTGCCGGATCATAACGTGCCCACCACGCTGGACCGGGTGAACGGCATCACCAACCCCGAAAGCCGGATCCAGGTCGAGGCGCTTGATAAAAACGCCCGCGATTTCGGCATCCATTACTACCCGGTTTCGGATGTGCGGCAGGGGATCGTGCATATCGTCGGCCCCGAACAGGGCTGGACCCTGCCTGGCATGACCGTGGTCTGCGGCGACAGCCACACCGCGACGCATGGGGCGTTCGGCGCGCTGGCGCATGGCATCGGCACCTCGGAGGTGGAGCATGTTCTGGCCACCCAGACCCTGATCCAGAAGAAATCGAAGAACATGAAGGTCGAGATCACCGGCAAGCTGGCCCCCGGTGTCACCGCCAAGGACATCACGCTGAGCGTGATCGGCAAGACCGGCACGGCGGGCGGCACCGGCTATGTGATCGAATATTGCGGCGAGGCCATCCGCGACCTCAGCATGGAAGGCCGCATGACGGTCTGCAACATGGCCATCGAGGGCGGCGCGCGGGCAGGGCTGATCGCGCCCGATCAGACCACCTATGACTATGTGCAGGGCCGGCCGCACGCGCCCAAGGGCGCGCAATGGGAGGCGGCGCTCAATTGGTGGCAAACGCTCTATTCAGACGATGACGCGGACTGGGATCTGGTCCTGACGCTGAAGGGCGAGGACATCGCGCCGGTGGTGACCTGGGGCACCTCGCCCGAGGATGTTCTGCCGATCACGGCCAGGGTGCCGGACCCGTCCGATTTCGAGGGCGGCAAGGTTGATGCAGTGCAGCGGTCGCTGGATTACATGGGGCTGACGCCCGGCACGCCCCTGAACGAGGTGGCCATCGACACGGTCTTTATCGGCTCCTGCACCAATGGCCGGATCGAGGATCTGCGCGCCGCGGCTGCCGTGTTGAAGGGCAAGAAGATCAAGGACGGGCTGCGCGCCATGGTGGTGCCGGGATCGGGCCTTGTGCGGGCGCAGGCCGAGGAAGAAGGGCTGGCCGATATCTTTATCGAGGCGGGCTTTGAATGGCGGCTTGCGGGCTGTTCCATGTGTCTGGCGATGAACCCCGACCAGCTGGCCCCCGGCGAACGCTGCGCCGCCACGTCGAACCGCAATTTCGAGGGCCGTCAGGGCCGTGGCGGGCGCACCCATCTGCTGTCGCCCGCGATGGCGGCTGCGGCGGCGATCACCGGACATCTGACCGATATCCGCGAGGTGATGTGAGGGCAGTTCTCGCCGAGGCTTTGACGAACCGGGGCGCGGCTGGCGACAGTTGCGCCCCTTTCGCGAAAAACAGCCAGATCAACCGGTTACCCCGCTCACGCTCACGGATGGGTGATCCGCAGGCGTTTGCGGAACCGGTTTTCTTCTGCTAGAACATTCACACAATAATAAGCAGTTTCTGGCAGGTATCCTAGAATGACCTCACTTGCACGCTCCGCCTGGCGCGAGCTGATTTCGCCTCTTTTCCGTCGCCCCTCGGTTGTCCAACTGGCGGCGCTGTGCCATCGCTCTGGCCCGGACGGGCTGGAGATCATGCTTGTGCGCTCATCTCGCGGGCGCTGGATCCTGCCCAAGGGCTGGCCCATCGACGGGCTGAACGGGGCCCAGACCGCGATGCGCGAAGCCTGGGAGGAAGGCGGCGTCAGCGAGGGCAAACCGGCCAAACGCGCGCTTGGGTTTTTCGATACGGTCAAGCGGTTGGACAGCGGCAGCGAAATACCCTGCGAGACGCATGTCTACCCGATCCGGGTGCATGAAACGCAACCCGAATTTCCCGAAGCCGAAAACCGCAGCCCGGCCTGGGTCTCGGTGACCCAAGCGGTGGATATGGTCGAAGAAGACGGCCTGAAAGCCATCCTAACCGAATTTGACGCCGCAAATGGCGCGGCCAACTGAAACCGGCACGCAGGTGTCAACGCACGCCTCGGACACCCTGAGACGGGCCGCGACCTGAGGCCCCATCACCCCGCATCCGACTGATCGACCAGCCGCGACAGCGCAGCCGAGGCGGTACGGAGCGCATCGAGACATTCAAGCACGCTGTCAGCGGAAAACCGTTGCGTCGGCGCATGGAAGGACAAGGTCGCCATCAGGCGGCCATGCGGATCCAGGATCGGAACCGCCAGCGCAACCATATCGAGCATGAACTCCTCCCGATCCCGGGAATAACCGCGCTGTTTGATGTGGCCGATCTCGGCGCGCAGGGCGGCGCGGTCGGTGATCGTGTTGGGGGTGTGTTGCCGCAGGTCTGCGGCCTTGAGATAGAGATCGAGATGCGAGGGCGTCAGCGAGCTGAGATACATCTTGCCGCTGGCGGTGCAGTGAAACGGCACATGCGTGCCCGGCGGCAGCTGGATCCTGAGCGGCCATTCGGTTTCGACCCGTTCCAGATAGATCATGTCGTTTCGGTCGGGCAGCGTGATGTTGCAGGTCTCGCCGATCTCGCGGCTGAGCTGGCGCAGGATCGCCAGCCGCGCGGTGCGGATGCGCAGCGACGACAGGATACCGCTGGCCAGGTTGCGCATCCGGGGGCCGGGCGAATAGGTGCGCCCATCCATGTCGCGCTGCAAAAACCCCTCATCCTCCAGCGTGGCAAAGAGCCTGTGGATCGTCGGTTTGGGCAGGCCGAGCGATGCGTTGACATCGGTGGGCGTGACGGGAACACCCGATTTCGCGACTTCCTCCAGAACCAGAAGAAGCCGCAGATTGGTCGGAATGGTTTCGCCGGATCGGTCCCCGTCCATCATCACCCTCGTCAGACATCGGGCAGGAGCATGGTCGACAAGTCAGGCACCAGCGCGACGATGATCCATATCGTTATCAGTGCGATAAGATATGGCCATGTATAGCGCAAGAGCCGGAAATAGGGGACACCGGTGACACCGGAGGCAACATAGAGGTTCAGCCCATAAGGCGGCGTGATGAACCCGATCGAGGCCCCGACCAGGAAAACAACGGCGAATTGCACCGGCTCGACCCCCACCGAATGCGCGATCGGGGCCAGGATCGGGGCCAGGATGATGGTCACCGGCAGGCTTTCCAGCACCATGCCCGAGACGAACACGATCGCCATCGCGGTGAACAGGACGGCATAGTAGCCCCCCATCGAGGTCACGAATTCGCCGATCACCTGTTGCGCGCCCAGAACCGACAGGATCTGCTGCATCACCACCGAAACAGCGATCAGCGGGGCCAGGATGCCGGTGATCTGCGAGGACCGCATGGTGATCGAGGGCAGCTCCAGCGGGCCAAAGCCGCGCACGATCAGCATCTCGGCCATCGACCGGTCGCCGATCTCGGCGTCTTCCTGGTGCCGGGTCAGTTTGTTGATGGCCAGGCAGATGAACCCGACCAGCACGACAAAGCCGACCGTGACACCGGCGGCCTCGGTGGGGGAGAATTTGCCCGTGTAGATGCCCCACAGCACCAGCCCGATGGCGAAAAAGCCAAGCCAGGCCCCAAGCCCGGTCTTGAGCACGTGAACCATGCTGAGCGGGATCAGATAACCCCAGCCGTTGATCGTGCAAACGATCCATGCCGCCAGCATCATCGCCACCACCATCAGCGATCCGGGGATGATCCCGGCCACGAAGAGATCCGAGATCGGCAGGTTCAGCAGGAACCCATAGACGATGAAGATGATCGAGGGCGGGATGATGATACCCACCGTGCCACCCGCCGCCGCCGTGGCCGCGGAAAACCGCTCGTCATAACCGCCCTTGACCATTTCGGGATGCAGCATCGAGCCAATGGTGGCGGTGGTGGCGGAATTTGACCCCGAGATCGCCGCGAAAAGCCCGCAGGCCCCGAGCGAGGCCATGGCCAGCCCGCCGCGCAGCCAGCCCAGACAGGCATAGGCGAAATCCGACAGCCGCCGGGCAATGCCCGAGCGGTTGATCAGATCGCCCGTCAGGATGAAAAGCGGCATCGCCAGCAATGCGAAACCGTCGGTAAAGACATCCGACAGGGCGGCGCCGATATTGTCCAGCGTCAGCCCCAGCACAAAGGACATGCCGATCACCCAATAGCCGATCACCAGAAACACCGGCGTGCCAAGCATGAAGAGGACGGTGACCGCCAGCGAAATGATGGTGATGATGGTTGCGTCGCTCATCTCAATCCGCTCCGATCACGGCTTGTTGGATCAGGGTGTTCCCGGTTCGGAAGTTGTGCCAGTCGGTCACGTAGTTTTCGATCACCCGGCCCGTGAGCATCAGGAAACTGATCGGCACCGAGATCAGGAACCACCATTGCAGCACATTGTCGGTGCCCAGCATGATCTGGAAATTGGCCGCCGAATTGGCGACCAGCCGCGACGAGGTCACGACGACAACCCAGGCAAACCCGATCCAGAGGGCCGCATCGAGCGTCAGGCAGGCCATCTGTCCGACACGCGGCATCGCGGTGCGAAATTCGGCAAAGGCCAGATGGGTGCGCAGCTTGACGTTATAGCTGCAGCCGACCCAGGTCATGATCAGAAACAGAAACGGCGGGATCGTGGTCGACCACGGGGCCTGTTCGCCGATGGTAAAGCGGCGGATCACCTCGACAAAGATGATGGCCCCGATCATCAGGTACGAGGTCACCATGAGGGTCGATTCGATACGCCGGTCCAGCCAGGGGATGAGCCGGTAGAGCAGGTAGAAGACCGACCCGCCCAGAAGCGTCGCCAGCAGGCCCATCGGCCAGGCCCCCGGCTGTCGCAGCGCCTGCCGGATCGTCCAGGCGTCATTGGAAAAAAGTGACTGCAAGATATCGCCGCTGCCGGCAAACCATTCAACCATGCGCCAAGCCTCCCTGATGGCCGTATCGGTGTGGCATCGCGCGAATGACCTTGGTCAACCGCGCGATGCCGATACTCGCAGAGCCTATCACACCGCTCTGCAATCATGTCCCTGATCGTGCGGGCCGCGCGATCAGGCCGAGCGCCACCAGCGCCGCGGCTCGACATTTTCAGGACGCGTATCGGCCGGGATCTGCCGCGCGATTTCGTAGATTTCCTGATAGGTGTCGGCCCCGCCCTGCCAGTTGTTCAGACGCTCGCGCCACTGGGCCCAAGGCTCGGGGTTGAATTCGGGCGAGCACATTTCCTCGGCCATGCGGATCTGATCGTCGGGCAGGAAGGCCGGGCGCACGTCGTTTTCGGCAAAGATGGTGCCGGGCAGAACCGGATCCGAGAAGCCCACGGTGTTGACCAGCGCCGCTTCGTTGGCGGCCTGAACATGGACCTGCGCCAGATAGGCCGATTCCATGATCGCATCCTGCAATTCGCCGCCCATGCTGTCGAACAGCTCGGCGTTCATGCCGGTATGTTCGGTGCCGGCAAAAAAGCGCAGATCGACCGATTGGCTGACCACCGGTGCCATGTTGGCATAGGCCACGGCCGAGGCCCAGGTTTCGGCCCCGTCGATCAGACCCTGACGCAGACCGTCGAGGGTTTCTTCCCACGCGATCGGTGTCGGGTTGAGGTTCAGAAGCTCCATCGCGATGCGGCCAAGCTGGGTGCCGGTGACCCGGTTGCGGGTGCCAAAGAGCTCCTCCAGCGTGGTCACGGTCGGGCGATCCGCAAAGGACTGACCCAGCTGGATACCGCGCAGTTCGGCATGGCTGAAGAGGAATTTCAGGCCGTGGCGGCGTTCCAGCGGCTCGCGCAGCAGGCGCTCCGACTCGGGGCTGTAGAGGAAATGAAACTGATCGGCCCGGCTGCGGAACATATAGGCGTAATCCAGCACGTTCAGATAGGGCGCGGCCCCGGCCGAGTTCTGGGTCGAGGCGGCATACATGTCGACAACGCCAAGCTGGGCCTTTTCGGCGCAGTTCAGCTGACCGCAGATCTGGTTATCGCCGATGAATTCGATGCGGATCTCGCCATCGGTGCGGGCCTCCAGATCGCGGGCAAATTCCAGCACGCCGGCGCGTTCGATCAGCAGGTTGCGCGGGTTGAACCCGGCCGCCCCCAGCGTCAGCGTATAGCGCGGCTCGTTGGCAAAGCGGTGCTCATAGGCCGATTCCACCGCCCGGGCCAGCGACGGCATGGTCACCGCGCCGGTGAATGCCGCGGCTCCCATCGCGACCGACGACATGCCGTATGTGCTGGTCAGTTTCAGCAGATCCCTGCGCGACAACTGGCTTAGGGTCTTTGCGACTTTCATTTTTCTGTCCTCCCAACATTTTGAAAAATGATACTTGAAGTCTCAATATTGCACGTCCTATCGTCAATCTGGCAAGGGAAAACTTATAATCTTTCAAGTTTCCGTGTATGAGGGCAATGAAATGTCGGGGTTTTCAGCAGATTACGTGATTGTCGGCGCGGGTTCGGCGGGGTGTGTTCTGGCGAATCGCCTGTCGGCAGATCCGTCGGTCAAGGTTGTCCTGCTTGAGGCGGGCGGGCGCGATTGGAACCCGTGGATCCATATCCCGGTCGGATATTTCAAGACGCTGCACAACGCGAATACCGATTGGTGCTACAAGACCGAGCCCGACCCCGGGCTGAGCAACCGGTCGCTGGATTGGCCACGGGGCAAGACGCTGGGCGGATCTTCATCCATCAACGGGCTGCTATATGTGCGCGGCCAGCGCGAGGATTACGACCGCTGGGCACAGATGGGCAATCCGGGCTGGAGCTGGGACGATGTTCTGCCGCTGTTCAAACGCTCGGAAAGCCACGAAAATGGCGAAAGCGACCTGCATGGCGGTCAGGGCGGGCTGTCGGTGTCTCTGATCCGTGCCAAGAGCGAAATCGCCGAGGCCTTTATCGACGCCGCCGTCGAAATGGGCGTGCCCCGCACCGATGATTACAATGGCCCCGAACAGGAGGGGGCCGGGTATTTCCATCAAACCGCCAAGGGCGGGTTCCGCTGTTCCGCCGCGCGCGCGTTTCTGGGCCGGCAGGTGAAAGCGCGCCCCAATCTGGAAATAATCACCCACGCCCATGCCCAGGCACTGATATTCGACCCCGACGCCCCCAAACGGATCATCGGTGTGCGCTATGACCGCAAGGGCAACCCGCAGGAGGCGCGGCTGCGCGCGGGCGGTGAGGTCATATTGGCGGCGGGCTCGATCGGATCGCCGCAATTGCTGGAAATGTCGGGCATCGGCGCGGGCGAGGCCCTGCGGAGCGCGGGCGTTGCGTTGCGCCATGACTTGCCCGGCGTGGGCGAGAATTTGCAGGATCACCTGCAGATCCGGCTGGTCTATGAGGTCAATGTCCCGACCCTGAACGACGCCATCAACGGGTTCATCCCGCGCATGGGCATTGGGCTGCAATATTTCCTGACCCGAACCGGCCCGATGAGCCTGGGGGCCAGCCAGGTCGCGATTTTCGCGAAATCGATGCAGGGGCTGGAAACACCCGATATCCAGTTCCATTTCCAGCCGCTTTCGGCCGACAAGCCGGGCATCGAAATGCACCCGTTTTCGGGCATCACATCCTCGGTCTGCCAATTGCGCCCCGAAAGCCGTGGCCATATCCATATCCGCAGCCCGCATGCCGCCGACCACCCCCTGATTGTGCCGAATTACCTGTCGGCCCATGCCGATCAGCTCTGCGCCATCCGGGCGATTAAATTTGCCCGCGCAATGACCGAAACCGCCGCGCTGAGCCGCTATATCCTGCGCGAACACGTTCCCGCATCGGCCCCGGTGACCGATGAGGAAATTCTGCAGGCGGCGCGCGACATCAGCCAGACGATCTATCACCCGACCGGCACCTGCAAGATGGGGTCAGACGCGGATGCGGTGGTGGATGCGCGGCTGAGGGTGCATGGGCTGCACGGGTTGCGGATCGCCGATTGCTCGATCATGCCCGAGATCGTTTCGGGCAATACCAACGCGCCTGCCATCATGATCGGCGAAAAAGCGTCCGACCTGATCCTAGCGGATCGAAGGGCATGAGGGGCCAGGCGCGGCATTGACGCTTTGCAGGGGCCGACAAGGCCCCGCCTGCCGATGCGGCGTGTTGATCCCCGGCGCGGTTTCGGGGACACATAGGACAGCCCTGACAGCCCCGGGAGGAGGCGCAATGCCGATATCGCCCGACTCCATCGCAAGCCGCGCCCTGCCTGCCATCATGGCGCTGGGCGGAACCCGCAAGCTTATTGCCGTTGCCGGGCCGCCGGGATCAGGCAAGTCGACCCTGGCCGACGCGCTGTCTGCGGCTCTTGCCGACGCGGGGCAGTCGGCGCAGGTGGTGCCGATGGACGGGTTCCATCTGGACAACCGCATCCTTGAGGCGCGCGGCCTGCTGACACGCAAGGGGTGCCCCGAAAGCTTTGACGCGGATGGATTTCTGGCGCTGGTGCGGCGCATCGCGGCGGGAGAGAGTGTCGCCTATCCGGTGTTCGACCGCGCGTTGGATGTGGCGATTGCGGGCGCGGCCCTGTTGGTGCCGGCGACGGAATATGTGATTTTCGAGGGCAATTACCTTTTGCTGGATATGCCGCCCTGGCGGGATCTGCGGGCGTATTGGAGCTTTGCCCTGGCGCTGGAGGAACCGCGCGCCGAGCTGGAAGGGCGCCTTGTCGACCGGTGGCTGCGACATGGCCTGAGCCGGGCCGAGGCGATCCGCCGCTGCGCGGAAAATGACATGGTAAATGCCGATCTGGTGCTGGAGCGGTCTGGCATGGCCGATTTGGTGGTCACGGGCGGGGCTTGAAAACCGGCCCGTTGCCGGGCGTGGATTAATCTGACAGCTTCGGCCCCGAAATGGTGGAAAACACGGGAACAGGATGGGCGCGGTTCGATTGGTTATTTTTGATTGCGATGGTGTTCTGGCCGATAGCGAGGTGATCAGCGCCCGTGTTCTGGCCGAACAGCTGCGCCCCTATGGCCTGCGCATGGAGCAGGACTATATTTTCCGCAATTTCGTCGGCCAGAGTTTTCCCAAGGTGGCCGACAAGATCCGGTCCGGATTTCAGCTGGACCTGCCGCCCGAGTTCGAGGCGGCCTATCGCGCCCGGCTGGTCGATGCGTTTGCCGATGGCCTGTCGGCCACGCCAGGGGTGGGCGATGTGCTGGACCATCTGGAATGCCGCAAATGCGTCGCCACCAGCTCCAGCCCACCGCGCGTGGCGCGCACCTTGCGGATCACCGGGCTGGATCATCATTTCGGCGCGGACGTGTTCACGGCCTCAGAGGTGGCGCATGGCAAACCGGCCCCGGACCTGTTTCTGCACGCAGCATCGCACATGGCGGTTGCCCCGGAAAACTGCCTGGTGATCGAGGATAGCATGGCGGGCATTCTGGCCGCGAAAGCGGCTGGGATGGCCGTTTGGCGCTATATTGGTGGATCGCATATGCAGGGCTTCAGCGCCGCCGACCTGGCAACCCCCGCCGGTATACCGGTCTTTGACAACTGGGCGGAATTCTATCAAATGGCCCCCCAACTGAAACGGAAAGGATAGGCCCCAATGGCCCGATCGGCAGGGGACGGCACTCGTCTGGACGACGCGGCGCGCGCCGGGTGGCTCTATTACGTGGCCGGCAACACGCAGGACGAGATCGCCCGCCAGCTGGGTGTGTCGCGGCAGTCGGCGCAGCGCCTGGTGTCTCTGGCGGTCTCTGAGCGGTTGATCAAGTTCCGCCTCGATCACCCGATCGCGAACTGCATTCGCCTGTCCGCCGCCTTGACCGACCGGTTCGGGCTGCGCCTGTGCGAGGTGGTGCCCACCGACCCCGATGCGCCCGACCTGTTGGCCGGTGTCGCGGCGGCGGCGGCGACCGAGGTCGAGGAGATGCTGAAATCCCAGGACGCCAAGGTGATCGCGCTGGGCACCGGGCGGGCCTTGAAGGCGACGGTGGAACAGGTGCCGCGGATGGATTGCCCGCAGCACCGCCTGGTCTCGCGCCTGGGCAACATGATGGCCGATGGCGCGGCAACGCCCTATAACGCAACCATCCGGCTGGCCGAGCGGGTCGGCGCGCGGCATTACCCGTTTCCGTTGCCAGTGCTGTCGCGCGACCCCGACGAACGCGCGGTCCTGCAAAGCCAGGAATCGGTGCGCAACACCATGGCGCTGTGTGGCGATGCCGATATGACGCTGGTCGGGGTCGGGCAGATGGATGCCTCGGCGCCGCTCTTGGTCGATGGCTTCATGCCCGGCGATGAATTGCAGGAACTGACCCGGGCCGGGGCGGTGGGCGAGATCACGTCCTGGGTTTATGACAGTGCCGGGCAACTGATCGATTGTGCCTTCAGTCGCCGGGTCAATTCCGCGCCGCTGTTGCCTGCCGACGACAAGCTGGTCATCGCGGTGTCGACCGGCCCGGCCAAGCAGACCGCCACGCGCGCCGCCCTGCGGGGGAAACTGGTCAATGGGCTGATCACGTCCGAATCGATGGCCGAGGCGTTGCTGGCGACGTAACGCCGGAAAATCCTTATAATCTCAATATTCTGATGCCGCCGCCCGCGCCGGGGCACCGACGGGGTTGACTTTTGCGTTCTTATATCTGAGTATTTGCCCACGCTAATAGCATTTGCCCACTTTTGGGTTTTGGGAGGAAATGATGACGACTTTGCACCGCGCCCTGTTGGGGGCCACTTCTTTATCCATGCTGGCAACGGTCGCCCTGGCCGACAGCCATGGCACGACAGTCACGATCGCGACGGTAAATAATGGCGACATGATCCGCATGCAGGGCCTGACAGATGCGTTCAACGAGGCCTATCCGGACATCACCCTGGAATGGGTGACGCTGGAGGAAAACGTGCTGCGTCAGAATGTGACCACCGATATCGCCACCGGCGGCGGTCAGTATGACGTCATCACCATCGGCACCTACGAGGTTCCGATCTGGGGCGAGCTTGGCTGGCTGACTTCACTGAACGATCTGCCCGAAAGCTACGATATCGACGATCTGCTGCCAGCGATCCGCGGCGGCCTGACCGTTGACGGCAATCTTTATGCCTCGCCCTTCTACGGCGAAAGCTCGATGGTGATGTATCGCACCGACCTGATGGAGGCGGCAGGCCTGGAGATGCCCGACGCCCCGTCCTGGGAGTTTATCCGCGAAGCCGCCATCGCCATGACCGACCGCGATAATGACATCTACGGTGTCTGTCTGCGCGGCAAGCCGGGCTGGGGCGAGAACATGGCGTTCCTGACCGCGACCGCGAACTCCTTTGGCGCGCGCTGGTTCGACGAGGACTGGACCCCGCAATTCGACAGCGATGAATGGGCCAGCGCGCTCAACTTCTATCTCGACCTGATGAACGAGGCAGGCCCTCCGGGTGCCGCCAATAACGGCTTCAACGAAAACCTGGCCCTGTTCCAGACCGGCCGGTGCGGCATGTGGATCGACGCCACCGTCGCGGCCTCTTTCGTGACCAACCCCGATGACAGCACCGTCGCGGATCAGGTCGGCTTTGCGCTGGCCCCCGATAACGGGCTGGGCCCACGCGGCAACTGGCTCTGGGCCTGGTCGCTGGCGATCCCGTCCTCGTCGGACGCGCCCGAGGCGGCCATGGACTTTATCAACTGGGCAACCGGCCCCGGCTATGTCGAGCTGGTGGCGGCCAATGAAGGCTGGGCCAATGTTCCGCCGGGCACGCGGACCTCGCTTTATGAGAACCCGGCCTATCTGGAGGCGGCACCTTTCGCGGCGATGACCCTGCAATCGATCCTGTCGGCCGACCCGACCAACCCGACGGTCGATCCGGTTCCCTATACCGGCGTGCAATTCGTCGCGATCCCTGAATTCGCGGGCCTTGCGACCCAGGTCGGGCAGATCTTTTCGGCAGCCCTTGCCGGTCAGATGAGCGCCGAAGAAGCCCTCGAGCAGGCGCAGGAGCTTGCCGTAGAAGAAATGGACGCAGCCGGTTACTGATCGGCTGATCCTCTCCCCGGAGGGCGGGTTGCTCCCGCCCTCCACCCCCCCACCACTTCTGAGTCTCTGTATTCCGTCCCGGCCTGCTAAACTGGCCGCAGCCGATACTCTTGTCCTGTCGCGCGGAACCGACGCGCGGAATGGAAATGAAAGGAAACGCCATGGCCACTCAGCACTCCCGATCCGCCGCCCGGATGATGATGGCCCCCGCCGTTTTCCTCTTGCTGGTCTGGATGCTGGTGCCGCTGACGTTGACCTTGTGGTTTTCCTTCATGGATTACCGCCCGCTGCGCGGCACCTTCGAAGGCGGCCAGGGATTTGCCAATTACGCCCGCTTCCTTTCCTCCAGCGCCTTTCAGGACAGCGTTGTCACCACGTTGATCATGGTTGGCGGTATTTTGTTGATCACCGTGGTCGGCGGCGTCCTGCTGGCGCTGTTGCTGGATCAGCCCATCTGGGGCCAGGGCCCGGTGCGCATCCTGGTGATCGCGCCCTTCTTTGTGATGCCGACGGTTGCGGCGCTGGTGTGGAAGAACATGTTCATGAACCCGGTCAACGGATTGCTGGCACATCTGTGGCAATTCATGGGGCTGGAACCAATAGACTGGCTGTCACAATTGCCGCTCTTTTCGATCATCCTGATCGTCAGCTGGATGTGGCTGCCCTTTGCGACGCTGATCCTGCTGACTTCGGTGCAATCGCTAAGCAGTGAGCAGCTGGAAGCCTCCGAAATGGATGGTGCCGGTGTTGTCAGCCGTTTTTTCTATATCATCCTGCCGCATATGAGCCGGGCGATCACTGTGGTGATCCTGATCCAGACGATTTTCCTGTTGTCGATCTTCGCCGAGATTTTCGTGACCACCGGCGGGGCCTTTGGCACCCGGACGCTGACCTACCTTGTCTATCAGCGCGTGATCGAAAGCCAGAATGTCGGGCTTGGATCGGCCGGCGGCATCATCGCCGTGATCCTGGCCAATATCATTGCCTTCGTGCTGATGCGCGTCGTCGGCAAGAACCTGGATAACTGAGGGGAACCGAACCGATGGCACGCGCAATCACGACCCAACGCAAACTGGCCTTTTCCACGGCGGCCTGGATCATCGCCCTGCTGATCTTTTTCCCGATCCTGTGGACGATCCTGACCAGCTTCAAGACCGAAGCTGACGCCATTGCCGACCCGCCCCTGTTCCTGGGCTTTGAATGGACGCTTGAAAACTATTTCATCGTGCAAGAGCGCTCGAACTACATGCGCTTTCTGTGGAACTCGGTCCTGATCGCGGTGGGATCGACCGCACTTGGCATCCTGATCGCAGTGCCCGCCGCCTGGTCGATGGCGTTCGTGCCCGGCAAACGCACCAAGGATATCCTGCTGTGGATGCTGTCGACCAAGATGCTGCCGGCGGTGGGCGTGCTCTATCCGATCCGGCTGATCCTGATCCAGACCGGCCTCTTGGATACCAAGGCGGCGCTGATCTTTATCCTGACGCTGATCAACCTGCCGATAATTGTCTGGATGCTCTACACCTATTTCCGCGAGATCCCCGGCGAGATCCTGGAGGCCGCGCGGATGGATGGGGCGACGCTGAAATCCGAGATCCTCTATGTGCTGACGCCGATGGCGGTGCCGGGCATCGCCTCGACCATCCTGCTCAATATCATCCTGGCCTGGAACGAAGCCTTCTGGACGCTGACGCTGACCACCGTGGACGCGGCCCCGCTGACCGCGTTTATCGCCAGCTATTCCAGCCCGGAAGGGTTGTTCTACGCCAAGCTCTCGGCCGCCTCGACCATGGCCATCGCGCCAATCCTGGTCATGGGCTGGTTCAGCCAGAAACAACTTGTGCGTGGCCTCACCTTCGGTGCCGTCAAATAAGGAAACATGGATCATGGGACGTATTACACTTGATAACGTCAGCAAGGCATTTGGCGATGTCGAAGTCATTCCGCCGCTGGACCTGACCATCGATGACGGCGAATTCGTTGTCTTTGTCGGGCCTTCGGGCTGCGGGAAATCCACGCTTCTGCGGCTGATCGCAGGGCTTGAGGATGTCTCGGGCGGGCAGATCCGCATTGACGGCGAGGACGCCACCCTGGTGGCCCCCGCCAAACGCGGCCTGGCCATGGTTTTCCAGTCCTATGCGCTCTATCCGCATATGTCGGTCAGGAAGAACATCGCCTTTCCGATGCGCATGGCGGGGATGGATCAGGCCGAACAGGACCGCCGGATCGCGGCCGCCGCCGCGGCGCTGAACCTCACCGATTATCTCGACCGCCGCCCCGGCCAGTTGTCCGGCGGCCAGCGTCAGCGCGTGGCCATCGGACGCGCCATCGTGCGCGAACCTGCGGCCTTTCTCTTTGATGAACCGCTGTCAAATCTGGACGCGGCCCTGCGCCATGGCATGCGGCTGGAAATCTCGGAACTGCACAAGCGGCTCGATACCACGATGATCTACGTCACGCATGATCAGGTCGAGGCCATGACCATGGCCGACAAGATCGTGGTGCTGCAGGCCGGTGTGATCGAGCAGGTCGGCAGCCCGCTGGAACTGTACCGCGCACCGCGCAACATCTTTGTCGCCGGTTTCATCGGTTCGCCCAAGATGAATTTCTTCGAGGGTGAAGAGGCCGCGAAACACGGTGCCCATACCATTGGTATCCGCCCCGAACATCTGTCGGTGTCCCTGAGCGAAGGGACGTGGAAAGGCACGGTCGGTGTGGCGGAGCATCTCGGCTCGGACACGTTCATGCATATCCACCCCGAGGCAAACACGTCCGAAACGATCACGGTGCGCGTCGGGGGCGAATTTACCGCCAGTCACGGCGATACCATCTATCTGACGCCGGGTGCCGACAATATCCACAAGTTCGATGCTCAGGGCCTGCGCATCGCATGACCCGGCTGACTGGCAAAACCGCCCTGATCACCGGGGCCGCGCGCGGCATCGGCCGGGCGTTGGCGCAGGCCTATATCCGCGAAGGCGCGCGGGTGGCGATTGCCGATATTGATGTGGCGCGTGCAGGCCAGACCGCCCGCGATCTGGGCGATGCGGCGATTGCGGTGCGCATGGATGTGACGGATCAGGCCAGTATCGAGGCGGGCGTGGCGGCGACCATCGGCCAGCTCGGCCATATCGACATCCTGATCAACAACGCCGCGATATTCACCGCAGCCCCCCTGACCGAGATCACCCGCGCCGATTTCGACGCCGTGATGGCGATCAACGTGGCGGGCACGCTTTTCACCATGCAGGCGGTCGCGAAACACATGATCGCGCGGGGGCAAGGCGGCAGGATCATCAACATGGCATCCCAGGCCGGGCGGCGCGGCGAGGCGCTGGTTGCGGTCTACTGCGCCTCGAAGGCCGCCGTGATCAGCCTGACCCAATCGGCGGGCCTGAGCCTGATTGAACACGGCATCAACGTGAATGCCATCGCGCCCGGCGTGGTCGAGGGCGAACACTGGGACGGGGTGGATGCGTTCTTTGCCAGATACGAGGGCAAAGCGCCGGGGCAGAAAAAGCGCGAAGTGGGCGAAGCCGTCCCGTTCGGGCGCATGGGCACGGCCGAGGATCTGACCGGAATGGCGGTGTTTCTGGCCACCGACGAGGCCCGCTACATCGTGGCCCAGACATATAATGTCGATGGCGGAAACTGGATGAGCTGACATGACACGCACCCTATCTCTGGCAACCCTGCCCCATCTGCCCGCCACCGTGGCGACACCGCTTTACCGGCGCGGTGATCTGAGCGCGGGCATTGTCCATATCGGTGTTGGCAACTTCCACCGGGCGCATCAGGCGGTCTATCTCGATCAGCTCTTCAACCTGGGCCGCGATCATGACTGGGCCATTATCGGGGCCGGGGTGAAATCCTTTGACGCCGAAAAACGCGCCGCGCTGTCGGGCCAGGATTGGCTGACCACCGTGGTCGAGATGGACCCCTCGGGCTATTCCGCGCGCGTTACCGGCGCGATGATCGATTTCTGCCCGGTCGACGCTGCGGCCCTGATCGACCAGCTTGCCGATCCTGCCATCAGGATCGTTTCGCTGACCATCACCGAGGGCGGCTATTACGTCGATGCGACCACCGGCGGGTTCAATGCGGGCCACCCCGATATTCAGCGCGACGCGGGCGACCCGGACCAACCCGAAACCGTGTTTGGCCTGTTGCTGGCGGGATTGCAGCGCCGCCGCGCCGCCGGCACCCCGCCCTTCACCATCCTGTCTTGTGACAACCTGCCCGAAAACGGCCATGTCACGCGGGCCGCGGTGCTGGGGCTGGCCGGGCTGATCTCGACCGATCTGCATGACTGGGTGGCCGACACTGTCGCCTTCCCCGGCAGCATGGTCGATTGCATCACACCCGCCACATCGGCGCGCGAGATCCGGATGGTCGCCGACCGCTTTGGCATCACCGATGCCGCCCCGGTGGCCTGCGAGCCGTTCCGGCAATGGGTGATGGAGGATAATTTCCCGCAAGGGCGCCCGGGCCTGGAGCATGTCGGGGTCGAGTTCGTGGCCGATGTCGCGCCCTACGAGACCATGAAGCTGCGCATCCTGAATGCGGGTCATGCCGCCATCGCCTACCCTGCTGCTCTGCTTGGTCACGACTATGTGCATGACGCGATGGCCGATCCCGATATCACGGCCTGGCTGCGGCATCTGATGAGCGCCGAGGTGATCCCGGTTCTGCCGCCGATCGAGGGGGTCGATTACGCCGCCTATCTCGATACCTGCGTCACGCGGTTCTCCAACCCGGCCATCGGCGACACCATCGCCCGGCTTTGCCTGGACGGATCGAACCGGCAGCCGAAATTCGTTCTGCCCTCGGTCGCGGATGCGCTGGCTGCCGGCGCGGCGGTGGATCTTCTGGCGCTGGAGGTCGCGTTCTGGTGCGCCTATCTGGTGGGCTCCGCTGACGCGGGCGCGGGCTATGCGATCGAGGATGAACGCGCCGAGCGCCTGGTTGCCGCCGCGCTGCGGGCAAAGAAGGATCCGGCGGCGTTTCTGGGGCAGGAGGATGTCTTTGGTGATCTGGCCGGCGATGACCGGTTTGTCACCGCCTTTGCCCGCCAGCTCGGCCAGATCAGGCAACACGGGGTCCGCGCGGTTCTGAAGGGGCTTTGTCAGGCGGTGGCCTGAGCCAGTCGCAGACGGTCTCAGACAGCCTCACCCAGTTTGGCAAAAAGCTCGGATATCTCGTTATCCTTGGTGTTGATCTCGCGCACCAACGCCAGCGTGCCCTCGGGATCGGCGCGCAACGCCACGCGCAGCAGATTCATCCAGTTGACATTGTTCTTGGTGCGCACCGCTTCGATGGCGTCGATCAGTTTGAGCTTCTCTTCGATCTGTTCGGGGGTCATTTTTCAATCCTTTGCCTTGGCAAACCAGTTCATGCCGTCACGGTGGTGGGTATAGGTAAATCCCGCCGCTTCAAAGGCCCTGCGCGAGGCAATATTGTCGGGGCGAATGCGGGCGACAAAGGGGCCGCGCCCATCCGTGGCAAGCCGCAGGATCTGAGCGGCCAGCCCGTGCCCACGCGCCGCCGGGGCCAGGGTGATCGAGATCTCGGTGCGAATATCCTTGTCGAGCCGCACGGTGCCCAGGGGCACGCCATCCTCGGCGATCAGGATCGACCGGACCGGGCTTGCCAGCGCCGAGTTCAGCCAGGCCAGATGCCCCTCCCACTCGACCGGATCGCGCGAGACCGACATGGCGCGGGTGACCGGATCGTTGCGCCAGTCGAACAGCAACTGCGCGTCCTCGGGGGTTGCCGGGCGCAGTTTCATCGCGGGGCGAGATCGTCATAGGTGATGGGATCGTATTGTTTCACGTCGCGCGCCAGCCTGCGGTCGATCAGGGCCGGCTTGTCGCTGACCGGCACGCCCGCATTGGGCCGCACGAACCGGTAATCGCCCCAGCCCAGAACCTCGCCCGCCTTGAGATCGCGCAACGCAAAGGCCGAGCGGCGAAAGGCGGCGCGGTTGGTGGCCTCGGCGGTGGCGGTGTCCTTGCTGGCGGTGCCGCGCATGGTCTGGAGCAGATCGACCCGTTGGGCGATGTCGCGCAGGATCTCGGGTGTGGCCGAAAACCGGTGATCGGGGCCGGGGCGGGTCATGTCGTCGGTGAAGTGTTTTTCGATCGCGACCGCCCCCATCGCCGCCGCCATCACCGCGACATCGGCCCCGATGGTATGATCGGAGAACCCGACATGGCGGGCGAAACGGTCGCGCAATGTGGCCATCGAGGCCAGGTTGACCTCCTCGACCGGGGCCGGGTAGGACGACACGCAATGCAGCAGCACCACCGGCCCGGCCCGATGTTTGTCCAGCACCTCCATGGCATGATCGACCTCGCCCAGATTGGCCATGCCGGTCGACATGATGATGGGCTTGCCGGTGGCCGCGACCTCGATCAGCAGATCGTCGAAGGTCATCTCGAAACTGGCGATCTTGTAGACCGCGCAGCCCAGACCCTCGACAAACTCCATGTCACGCGGATCGTAGACCGAGGTGAACGGCACCAGCCCGCGTTCGCGGGCGCGTTCGAAGAGGGGTGCATGAAATTCCATCGGCATGCCGGCGGAATTGTATAGATCATAGAGGTTGTCCGTGCCCCAGACTGGATCAATCTTCATAGAGCTATGCGTCGATGGTACGGTCAGCGTGTCGGCGTCATAAGTCTGGAACTTGACGCAATCCCAGCCGGCCTCGGCGGCGATATCGACGAGGCGGAGCGCCAGATCGAGATCACGATCATGATTGGCGGAAAGCTCGGCAATTAGGAAGGGCTTCAGGCCTTCGCCCAGCGTGACATGTTCGATTTGAACGGGGTCTATCATGGGGTCGGTTGTCCCTTGGTCACGCCCGCCCGTCAAGGCGCGGAAATCTCACCGGCGGCAATTAGCGCCCGGCCCATATATTCGGCGCGGGTCCAGTCCTCTGGCGTGTCCAGATCCTGCACCCGGTGACGCGGGATATCGACCGGAGCCGTTTCGGGCCCGAAAAGCGGGGTGTCGGAGAACCAGGCATCGCGGGTACCCCAGGCAAACATCGCCGCATCGTGAAATGCCTCGGGCAGATCCTGCGACCGGGTCTGGGCATGTTCGGGATAAGCCATGGCCAATCTGTTCTCGGGCGTTTTCATCACCGCGCGTTGAATGGGGAATGGAAAACTGGTGACGGAGAGGGAAAAACCGGCCCCGGCGAGCGCCTCGCGCCCGGCACGCAGATCGCGGACCAGAAGGAAGGGTGCGGTGGCATAGATGAGGCAGGCGGTATCGGCCTCTGCGATGGCACCAAGCGCGTGGCGGATCACCGGCACCACGCCGGTGACATCATCGGCCAAGTCGGCGGGCCGCATCAGCGCCTCGGCCCCGGCGGCCTTGGCGCAACGGGCAATCTCCATGTCATCGGTGGAAACGACGATCCGGTCAAACAGGTGCGCCGCGCGGGCCGCCGCAATCGGCCAATGCAGCATCGGCGCGCCCAGAAAAGGCTTGATGTTCTTGTGCGGAATCCGTTTCGATCCGCCACGCGCGGGGATGATGGCCACTCGGCTCATGCAATATCCTCTATCGGGTCAAAGCTGTGCGGCACACGGCCCTCCAGCAGGTCAAGAACCGCGCGCGCCACCAGATCGGCGTTTTCGGCATCCGGCAGATCCGCGTCGGCGCGGTTGAAGTGCCGCTGCACATTGCCCGCGTGCGAGCGCGCCTGCAAGCGACCGGCAAAGCCTTCGGCATCTGCGTGGGTGGCGGTGTTGGCCAGCAGATCATCAAAGCCGAGGCCTGCGCGGTAGCACGTGACGCCGGGGGCCTCGGCCCACCATGTCGCGCCGAAACAGAGCACCGGTTTGCCGGCCAGCACGCCCTCCCAACCGACGGTGCCCGAGATATTGGCCACCGCCACCGAATGCGCCAGCAGGGTCTGGCTGTTGGCATGGCTGGGCATCAGGCGCACCGATTTGATCCGGTTCATCCGGTGAAAGAAGAGCGGGCTGCGCATCTTGCCGTTCTGCTTGGGGTTTTCCTTGACATAGATAAGATGCCCCTCGGGCAGCATCTCGGCCAGACGCTCGACGGCCAGCAGCTGATCGCGATAGCGCCCGCCCAGGCTGCTGGTGGTCATCTCGGGCTGCCATTGCATCGGGAAATAGACGAAGGGGCGGTCGAGATCGGGCTCGGTGTCTTCGACCTCGGCAAGCTGGTCGAAATAGGCCATGTGATCGGTGTGAAAGAAATGGTGAAACGGGTCGCGCCATTTCGGGAAACGGCCCGCCAGCCTGTGCATCCGGCGCAGGAGCCGCGCCATATAGACCGGGTTCAGCAATTTCAGCGGCGCGTTGACGGCGTGGTGGGCGATCATCTGCGCCACCGCCCGAAGGCTCAGGCGGCCAGGGGCATCGCGGTCCTGACCGACGCCCTTCATGTAAAACAGATCGGCGGGGCCTTTTGCCAGTGTCACTGGCGCGGCCTCAGCGTCGGAGGCGCGCGGGGCCATATGGCCAAGCTGCATCGCGCCGCGCATCGAAAAGAACTGTCGCGGGAAAAAGCTCTGCCGCAGGATCAGCACCTCAAGCCCCAGCGCCTCGGCCGCCTGGCGCAGGCAGGTGTCATAGAACATATGCGGGATGTCGAAAAACAGCACATGGGTGATGCCCTCGCGCAGCAGCATCGCCGCCATGACGTCATGCGCGATATGCGTGATGTGCTGGTAATCCTGCACGTCCCGAACCCCGTGGAATTTATAGGCCATCTGGTCCGAACCGCGGGTCAGGTTGTCGATCGCCTCCCATTGCGCGGCGGCCATATCGGGCCCGGTTTCCAGCGCGGCGGCGGCCCCGGTGAAGAAATCGGCTTCCATCAGATCGCCGCGGGTGCCGCGCACGGGCCGCATGCGAAAGAAATTGTTGGCTTTGTAATCGGCCTGCGTGCCACCCAGATGCACCACATGTTCGATACGGTCCCCGGCCAGCGCGCGCAGCGCGGCCAGCGCCTGCACATTATCCTCGGCCGTGGCCACCACGGCCAGCCGGATGGGCGCGGGCGCGGTCATTTATCCTTTTCCTCGCGGGTCAGGAACGAGGCCACGCGCGGCATCGAGGGCGTGCCCGCGCGCGAGCGCGAGCGCAGGACCGGCTGGGCCGAGCCATCGGCGCGGCGTTTATCTTCGCGCAGAACGATATAGATGCCCGAGGCGATGATGATGGCGGTGCCGATCAGCGTCATCCGGTCCATGCTGTCGCCAAAGAAGAAGAGGCCAAAGAGGCTGGCCCAGATGATCTGCGAATACTGCATCGGCGCGACGACGACCGCCGGGGCGGCGCGATAGGCTGCCACCAGGCAGGCCACCGCGCTCAGCGCCAAGGCGGCCACCACGGCGCTGGCCCCCAGATCGACCAGTTGCATCGGAACATAGAAGAACGGCAAAAGCGCGCCCATGATCACCAGATTCACGATCAGCGGATAAAGCTGCAGAACCACGGTGCGTTCCGCGCGCCCGACCTTGCGCATGATGATCGAGTTGAAGGCCGAGGCCGCCGCCGCCACCAGCGCCGCGAGGTGGCCGATGGAAAACGCCGCCACACCCGGGCGCAGCACCACGATCACGCCGATCAGGCCCACCACCACGGCGACCGCCCGGTGCGGGCCGACGCGCTCGCCCAGGATCGGGATCGCCAGCAGCGTGATCAAAAGCGGCGTGGAAAACAGGATCGGATACAGCTGCGTCAGCGGCAGCACCGAGATCGCGTAATAGACGGCCCCCGCGCTGATCGCCGACATCGCGCCGCGCGCGACGGTCCACCAGGGATGCACGGGCCTGAGCGATCCGCCACCCGCGTCGCGGATCAGGATGAAGATGATCAGCGGAAAGCCGAACAGGACCGAGAAAAAGATGATCTGCGGTGCCGCATAGCTGAGGCCCAGAAACTTGACCACCAGATCATGCGTCGAGAAGAGGCCAAAGGCCATGAGCGCAAAAAGCGCGCCGCGCAGGGTGGGGGATTGGGGGCTCAGGCTCATGGTTGGCTTCGATCATCGGGTCCGATGCGGACCCTAGCCCGGCCATCCGGCAAAGGCAAAAGGGCAACCCCGGTCGCGGGCGGGATTGCCCATCGCATCAAAGGCTCGCGGTCAGCTTCGCAAGAATGGCATCGCCCATTTCGGTGGTGCTGATCGGGGTTTCGCCGTCGCCGCCCAACAGATCGGCGGTGCGCAGCCCGTCGGCCAGAACGGCCTCGACCGCGCCTTCCAGGCGTGCCGCCTCTTCGCCCTGATCAAAGCTGTAGCGCAGCGCCATCGCAAAGCTGAGGATACAGGCGATCGGGTTGGCCTTGCCCTGCCCGGCGATGTCGGGGGCCGAGCCGTGCACCGGTTCATAAAGCGCCTTGGGCCGGCCACTGGCCATCGGCGCGCCCAGGCTGGCCGAGGGCAGCATGCCAAGCGATCCGGTCAGCATCGCGGCGCAATCGGACAGGATATCGCCAAACAGGTTGTCGGTCAGGATCACGTCGAATTGTTTCGGCGCGCGCACCAGCTGCATGGCCCCGTTATCGGCATACATATGGCTGAGCTCGACATCCGAATATTCCGCCTGATGCACCTCGTTGACCACGTCGCGCCACAGGATGCCCGATTCCATCACATTGGCCTTTTCCATCGAACAGACCTTGTTCGACCGCCGCCGCGCCAGTTCAAAGGCCGACTTTGCCACGCGGGCGATCTCGCTCTCGGTATAGCGCTGCGTGTTGATGCCGACGCGCTCGTTGCCTTCCTCGAAAATGCCGCGCGGTTCGCCGAAATAAACGCCGCTGGTCAATTCGCGCACGATCATGATGTCGAGCCCGGCCACGATGTCCTTTTTCAACGAGGAGAAATCGGCCAGCGCGTCGAAACATTGCGCCGGGCGCAGGTTTGAGAAGAGGTCCATCTCCTTGCGCAGGCGCAACAAACCGCGTTCAGGTTTGACGGAGAAATCCAGATCGTCGTATTTCGGGCCGCCAACGGCCCCGAGCAGAACCGCATCCGCCGCCTGCGCACGTTCCATGGTTTCATCCGACAGCGGCGCGCCATGGGCGTCATAGGCGGCACCGCCGACCAGATCCTCGCTGACGTCAAAGGCAAGGTCGCGGTTCGTGCCGAACCAGTCGATGATCTTGCGAACTTCGGCCATTACTTCGGGGCCGATCCCGTCACCGGGCAGGATAAGAAGCGAAGGGGTGCTCATGGGGTGTTCTCATGTCCTATAAATGGGGTTGCCACCGGGTAACCCCTGCGCGCCCGAGGGTCAAGAAAGCAGCCGGGTCAGGCAGGTGCCGGGATGCGACGGGCGGCGCGTCAACGCGGGCCCGGCAGCTCGATATCGACCCAGACCAGCCGGTTGCGCGACGCGCCATTGCCGTCTGAGCCGCCCAGCAGCGGCCAGTCGGGATCATCTTCGGCGGGCCAGAACACGCCGCTATCAAGAACGCGGGTCTCGGCCGAGGGCAGGATATAACTGACCCGCAGATTACCGGGGTCGGGATCGGTCCAGTCGGCGGTGTCGGTGCCGCCCGCCTCGCTTGCCGGGGCCGGATCCTGCACCGCCGGATGGGCCAACATGGCATTCAGCACGTCGCGCCTCGCATCGCCATCAACCGGGTCGGCGTTCATCACACCAGCCAGAACGAAGGGGGGGGTCACCGCGCCGGTTTCGATCCGCCATTGCCAAAACCGCAGCTCATCGGCATTGCGCCGTCCGTTGCGATCTTCGGGGCCGTCAAAAACCGGCGGCGTGGCGTGCATCGTCAAAAGGCGCAGCACCTGGCCGTCAATCTCAACCGGAACTTCCCAGGCGGCGACCGAGGCCAGCCGCTGGATGGCCAGCGCCGCGGGGCTGAGCACCTCGCGCGCCTGACCGCCGGGCAGATCGGCCCAGAGAAACCCCGAGTGATCGACCACGGCCCCAATATCGATCGGATAACGCGACAGCACCGCCATGGCGTCCGCGCCGTTGAACCGACCATAACCCTGGGCATCGCGCGCCTCGCCCAGACGCCCGTTGCCATCCAGATCCAGCCCGGTTGGCATGCCGGTATTGGGCCGCAGCGCCAGGCGGTAGGGATAGACCGCGCCGCGCCCGGCCAATCTGTCGGCCAGAGCGGCAAGCGCAAAGCCGCCCGCATCATAATCGATGCCCTGCAACAACAGGATATCGGGGCTGACCCGGGCGATGATACCGGTCAGCCCGGCGATCTGATCATCCTCGCCGCGCAGGATATCGCGCAAAAGCAGGCCCGGGCCGTCGCGCGACAGTTCCGTGTTGTAGGTGGCGATGCGAACAGGGTCGGCCATGGCGGGCCCGGCCAACAGGGCGCAGATCAGACCGGCAGCAATCCAGCCTGCGGATCCAATTGGCGCACCACATGTTTGCGCCGCGCAACGATCATTGCTGCGATGCGTGCCATCGCCATGCCGCGCATAAAGAGCGATACCGGAAGGAAGCTCCATAACGTCACCATCCAGACGAGCGTTTGCGGTGATGATGTCAGCGACACCCCCAGATGACGCGCGCCCAGTGACGCCATCACCGGCATCAAGAATGGAAGAACGAAGCCTAAGATATAGTTAATGCGGCTGTCGCGCGTCAGCCGGGCCACCACATCGCCGCCAGCGGTGGGGTCGAATGTGGGCAGATTGACCCAGACATTGAAGCTCGTGTTGCGGTTGGGCCAGCCGTTCACCCGCATCAGCACGGCGAAAACGCTGAGCGTGACCAACCCAACCAGAAAGCTGAGCCCGCCCATGGTGCGCAGCAGCGTCAGATCGTTGGCCGTCACCTCGCCCGACAGCAGCGTGCTGAGCAATCCGATCGGGCTGTAGGGAAAATCAATCGCATGCGCCACGACCAGCCCGGTCGCATTGACGATCAGAGACAGCGTCCGCACCCCGTCACCCGGCGACATCACGATGCTCAGCAGGAAAAGCGTCAGGAACATGCAGATAACGCGCACCCGGTTAAAGGGGGGCGCGTCGCGAAACTCGATCAACCCGGGATAAGATGAGGCGTATTCCGAAAAGGTGAATACGGCCCCGAACAGCGCCACAAGCGCCGCAACCTGCGCCGATTCCGGGGTCGACCCCGGAAGGAGCAGGGACGGAGTGGAGATGACGATCACAACCAAGATCGCCCGCACCACAGCGCTTACAAGCTGTGCGATCACTGCCCAAAACCTCAACCTGGATGGGCTCTTTTTACGAGCCCTTGGTCCACGTTATTGTCCGATTTGCCATCGGATTGCCTCAATTGCCATGATCTTGCCCACATTCACGTCGTTTCGCAACCCTCTGGTTCCGTTGGCGATTCGGGCAGAGCAATTTTGGCGGGCAAACTGTCGCCGGTTGGACACAGTGCCGAAAATAAATAGCCCTCCGTCAGGTTCGGAGGGCTACATGTGGTGCTTTTTGCGGATCAGACCCAGGGACGGGCCTGGGCGGCAGAGGCCTCAAAGGCGTCAATGGCCGCAGATTTTTCCAGCGTCAGGCCAATATCATCCAGCCCGTTCAGCAGGCAATGCTTGCGAAAGGCGTCCACCTCGAAGGCGATGGTCCCGCCATCGGGGCCGGTGATGGTCTGGCTTTCCAGATCGACGGTGACGACCGCATTGGCCCCGCGATCGGCATCATCCATCAGCTTGTCGACCTCTTCCTGCGGCAGAACAATCGGCAGAATGCCGTTCTTGAAGCAGTTATTGTAGAAAATATCGGCAAAGGACGGCGCGATCACACAGCGGATGCCGAAATCCAACAGCGCCCAGGGCGCGTGTTCGCGGCTAGAACCGCAACCGAAATTATCGCCCGCCACCAGGATCTGCGCGTCGCGATAGGCCGGTTTGTTCAGCACGAAATCGGCGATCTCGTTGCCATCATCGTCATAGCGCATCTCGTCAAAGAGGTTCACGCCAAGGCCCGAGCGCTTGATCGTTTTCAGGAACTGCTTGGGGATGATCATATCGGTATCGACATTGATCTGGGGCATCGGGGCGGCAATGCCGGTCAGCGTGGTGAACGTATCCATGGGCCTCTGGTCTCCTTCGCGTGCAGGGGCGACATAGCCGAGGCTCAGGGCCAAGACAAGGTGGCCGGTTTTTCTGGAGCCGTCCCCGGCCCTGTGGCAGGCTGCCGCGAGGAGGTGCCCGATGACAGTGTTTACCAGTCCCTTTGGCGATATCGCCCTGCGTGATCAGACAATCACCGAACGCGTGATGGAGGGGCTGTCGATGCGCCCCGACGCCACAGCGCTGATCGACGGCCCCACCGGGCGCACGGTAACCGCTGCTGATTTGACAAGCGCGATCCAGAGCCTTGCCGGAGGGCTTTCGGCGCGCGGCATCGGGCCGGGCACTGTGATTGGCCTGATGGCCCCCAATATGCCCGAATTCGTCAGCTGCTTTCACGGCATCGTCTATGCCGGGGCCACGGTGACCACGATCAACCCGACCTATACCGCGCAAGAGGTGCGGCACCAGTTGCAGGATGCAGGCGCGCATCTGTTGATCACCATCCCCGATTTTCTTTCCGTCGCGCAGAACGCGCTGACCGGCACGGCGGTCGAGGAGATCGTGGTGATCGGCGAGGCCGATGGCGCGACGCCGCTGGCCGATCTCATGGGCGCGCCCTTGACCGCGCAGGTGCCCGTCGATCTGGACGATCACATCGCGGTGCTGCCCTATTCATCGGGCACCACCGGGCTGCCCAAGGGGGTGATGCTCAGCCATCGCAATCTGGTGGTGAATGTCGATCAGTTCCTGGGCGTGGTCGGGATCGGGCCCGGCGAGGTCACACCGGCATTTCTGCCGTTTTTTCACATCTACGGGCTGCAGGTGATGGTGAATGTCTACCTCGGTGCCGGGGCCGCCATCGCCACGATGCCGCGCTTTGATCTTGAGTTGTTCCTGCGCCTGACGCAGGAGCACCGGGCCGAACGTCTGTGGATCGTGCCGCCGGTGGCCATCGCGCTGGCCAAGCATCCGATGGTTGACGATTTCGACCTCTCCTCGGTCATGCAGGTCAATTCGGCCGCCGCCCCGATGGGTCCGGAACTGGGGGCTGCGATGCAGGCGCGGCTGGGCTGCGCCGTGACGCAGGCCTATGGCATGACCGAGCTGAGCCCCGGCAGCCATGTCATGGGGGCGGGGGACGGTCGCACAGGCGCGGTCGGGCGCACCATTGCCGGCACATCCTGCCGGATCGTCGATCCCGCGACCGGCAGGAATTTGGGTGTCGACGAAGAGGGCGAGCTGTGGGTCAAGGGCCCGCAGGTGATGAAGGGCTATCTGAACAACCCCAAGGCCACGGCCGAGAATATCGTCGAGGATGGCTGGCTGCGCACCGGCGATATCGGCTCGATCGACGCCGATGACTACCTCTATATCCGCGACCGTCTGAAGGAGCTGATCAAGGTCAAGGGGTTCCAGGTGGCTCCGGCGGAACTGGAGGGCGTCTTGCTCGACCACGCGGAGATTGCCGATGCCGGTGTGATCGGGCGGGCCGATGACGAGGCGGGCGAAGTGCCGGTGGCCTATATCGCGCGCGCGCCGGGATCGGAGATATCCGCCGATGCGGTCAAGGCGCATCTGGCCGGGCAGCTTGCCCATTACAAGCACCTGGCCGATGTGGTCTTTGTCGACGAGGTGCCGAAATCGGCCTCGGGCAAGATCCTGCGGCGGATGCTGCGGGTCTCAGATGAAAAACGCGGATAGGCCCAGGAAAATCAGCGCCGACATGGTGGCGGCGGCGGGCACGGTGATAACCCAGGCCGCGATGATGGTCAGGAAATGCGACCGGCGCACCAGTTTGCGGCGGCGGCGTTCCTCGGCCGCGATGCGTTTGCCGTTGTTGAGGCCCAACCGCTGGCTGCGCCGTTCGGCATGCCATTCGCGGAAGAAACCCACACCGAACACGGCCCCCACCGCGATATGGGTGGAGGAGACCGGCAGCCCCAGCCAACTGGCGATGATCACCGTGATGGCCGCCGACAACGCCACGCAATAGGCGCGCATCGGGTTCAGCTTGGTGATCTGGCTGCCGACCATGCGGATCAGCTTGGGGCCGAACAGCACCAGCCCAAAGGAAATGCCAAAGGCCCCGATGATCATCACCCAGGTGGGGATCGAAACGCGGCCGGCAAACTCGCCGAACTGGTCGGTATGCACGATAGCGGCCAGCGGCCCCACCGCATTGGCCACGTCATTGGCCCCATGTGCAAAGGACAAAAGCGCGGCAGAGAACACCAGCGGCACGGCAAATAGCTTCTTCAGCGATCTGTTGCGGTTTTCCATCCCCTCCGACTGACGTCGGATCATCGGGGCGGCAATGGCATAGGTGACGGCCCCGATCACCAGACCGATCAAAAGCGCGGTGCCCAGGTCGATTGAGACGATCCGTTTCAGCCCCTTCATCGCCAGATAGGTGGCAAAGACACCCGCCATAAGGCCGATCAGCACCGGCACCCAACGCCGCGCGGCGGCAATCTTGTCATCCTGATAGATGATCTGCGCCTTGATAAAGGCCAGAAACAGCGCCGCAATCACACCGCCCAGAACCGGCGAAATCACCCAGGAGGCGGCAATCGCCGCCATCGTGGGCCAGTTGACGGCCGCAAACCCCGCCGCCGCGATGCCCGCGCCCATCACCCCGCCGACAACGGCATGGGTGGTCGAAACCGGCGCGCCCACCCAGGTGGCCAGGTTCACCCAAAGGGCCGAGGAGGTCAGCGCCGCCATCATCGCCCAGATGAATATCTGGCTGTCGGCCACGCTTTCCGGGTCGATGATGCCTTTGGAGATGGTCGACACCACATCGCCCCCGGCCAAGAGCGCCCCGGCGCTTTCGAAAAACGCCGCGATCAGGATCGCGCCACCCATCGTCAGCGCATTGGCACCGACCGCAGGCCCCATGTTGTTGGCAACGTCATTGGCCCCGATATTGATCGCCATATAGGCACCCAGAACGGCCGCCGCGACGATAATGGGCGATGGCGGCGGCGTGCCCAAAAGGACGGCGACACCGACACCGACCAGAACAACAAAGGCCAGCGCGATACCAAGCCCGACCATCGGCCGCGAGACATATTGCGTGGCATATTCCAGCTGGCTGATGCGGCCCAGATCCTTGTCCAGGGTGCGCCATTGGTTGTTCGGTGTGTTTTGTGACATCGGTTATTTCCGTACCGGTGCCGGAGCCTCCGACGCCGGTCACCCAGCTTGATCAGTTTCTTACAGGGCCCGGCTGCGGGCTCATAAATGGTTTCTCTGTTCGTCGCGGCACCCGGCATCCGTAGAACCGCGCGCCAAAGGCCGCAGCTAAATGAGGGGCCAGCATATCACTACCTGCACAGATGCCCATAGTCGAGAACCGATCTCGGCATATCGTTATGGGCAGCATTTCATGTCTGCGCGACGGCCCTGCTCGCCGAGGGGGGGGCGGCACCATTCGCGCGGCTGCGTGGCCAGGTCTGTTCCTGCCATGACCGGCCTGAGGCGGCTGTCGCGTCCGGCCCACCGACCCGAAGCCTGGCTCCGAATGGCTGTGACCCGGGGGAGGCCGCCCGATGGTCGAGATCGCCGATGTCAAGGGAGCGGTAACGTGGCAATCCCGCAGGAGGCGGCAGATCACCAGGCGGCTCTTCGCGGGGCCAAGGGCAGATTTCGTCTGGGCCAAACGGTACCTGCATCAACCCTCCTGCGCGTCAACGAAGGCGGCGGGCTCAATTAATCACACGTTCGGCCACACGCATCCCTTCGGACAGGCCCGATGAAGGATAGAGGATGACGCGGTCTCCGTCGGTCAGCCCGGCTGTAACCTGTGCCTGGACACCGTTATTCGGGCCCAGCTCGACGATACGCAGCTCGGCGGTGCCGTCCACGACGGCAAAGACCGCCCATTCGCCACGGCTGCGAAAGACGGCGCTGGAGGGAACGATCAGGGCATCGGCGGCCTCCCAGACGATGATCCGCACCTCCACCCGAAAGCCATGCCCAAGGCCGGCGTAATCGCTGGCGGGGCTGACGAAGGCGATGACCGCGTTCACGCGCTGCTCTTGCACGCCGAGGGCCGAGAACTGGGTAATTCCGAACGGATCGATGCGGATCACCTCGCCCGCCAGTTCCGTGCCGCCGCCCCAGTCGGCGATGATCACCGGATCTCCGACCGTCACCTGCACGGCATCGGTCGACAGCAATTCGACCACCACCTCCAGATCGTCCGAGATATTGCCGATCTCCATGATCGGCGCGCCCGATGGCAGGGTCGTCTCGCTCTGCTGGATCACCCGCAGGATGCGGCCGTCGGCGGGGGCATAGAGCGGGATGTCATCAGGCGCACCACCAAGGATTGCGCCAAGGCCCTGATCGTCAAACCCGATCAGCTGCGCCTGCGCATTGGCGATCTCGGCCTCGCGCATGGATATCGCGGCCTCGGCAGTATCGACATTGGCCTGCGCCACGCGGGCGGCCTGGCGGGCCCGATCCAGTGCTGCATCGCTGACAATGCCCCGCTCAACCAGCTGTTCGGTCCGCGAAAGCTCGGTCTCGGCCAGGTCGCGATTGGCCAGCGCGGCGTTCAAATCGGCGCGCGCGACGCGTTGCGCCGCCTCGGCCGCGGTCACCGCGGCCAGAGCCTGTTCGCGGTTGCGCACATCCAGCACCGAAGGGTTGGTCGGTCTCATATGGGCCACAATCGTCTCACCGCGCAGAACCGGATCGCCCGGCTGCACGCTGACGCGCTGCAATTGTCCCGAAACAGGGGTCGAGACGACATAGGCATCGCGCACCCGGGTGCGGCCCTCCTCGTCGATGGTCAACCGCATCATCGCACGCGTCACGTCACCCATATCGACCATCACGGGCTTGGGCCAGAACGCGGCCAGCAGCGCCCCGGCCACCAGCAATGCGGCGGCGGCGGTCAAGAACAGGCGGGATCGTCTCTTTGCTTTGGCCATGACGGCTACTCCCTCGTTTTCAGGGCCGCGACCAGATCGGCCCGGTCGATATCGCGTTTCACCAGCCAGCCCGAGGCAATGGCAGCCCCAATCACCACCAGCGCCGCAAACCCGTAGCTTGCCGGATCGAATACCGCCGGGACCTGATAGAGCTCGTTGGAAAACCCGGCGGCGATCCCGAAGGACAGATAATACCCCAGAACACTGCCAAACGGCAGGGCCACCAAGGTCACAACCGCAAGTTCGCCAAGCAGCACAAAGGCGGTCTCGGAGCGGGTAAACCCGATCACCCTGAGGCTTGCCAGATCGCGCGACCGTTCGGCATAGGCGATGCGGGCGGCGTTGTAGACGATGCCGAATGTGATCACAAAGGCGATCGCCCCCATGACATAACGAATGGCCCCCGCGCCGGTATTCATCACGGTGAGAAAGGCCGCCTCGGCGTCCGATTTCAGGCTGACGCCCGCGACTGTCGGCATATCCTGAAGCGCGGTGTAGATGTCTTGCGCCCGCGCCGCATCAATCGACAGATAGGCCCCCGACACCCTGCCCGGTTCCCGCAAGCGCCGGTTGAGCGCCGCCAGATCCATATAGGCTGGTGCCCCCAGCAGGCTTTCGGCCACCGCCGTCACCGGAATTTGCAGCACCGGCTGCCGACCCTCGCGGACCTCAACCGTCAGCATGTCACCGGGCCGGATATCCAGAATATCGGCCAGCGCAGTGGACAGGGCAATGCCTTCTCCGCGCATGGGGATTTCGGTGAGCCTACTGTCCAGCGCCCGGGCAAGTCGGGGCCGGGGGACAAGCCCGGTGACAGCGCCGCGATAGGTCGCAAGCCCGTTGCGCAGGATGGCGGGCACCTGGCGCACAGGCTCGACATAGGTCACGCCGTCCATGCGGCCCAGTTCGAAAATGGCAGCCTCCGAGGCGGCATGCGTAAAGCTGACCGTCACGTCGCTGCGGTCGAGAACGTTGAATGTCAGGTCAATGGTGCGATCGAACCCCGCATAGATCGTAATCATCGATACGCTCAACGCCATACCGCCGGCAATGCCCACCATCGCCCCGGCCATCCGCCCCGGCTGTCGGGTGATGCGGCGCAGAACCATCCGCGACGGTTGATCGAGCCAGGTATTCAGCGCGTGACCCACGCGGCCGGTGCGACTGTAATCGGCCGGGGCGGGCGGCCGCATGGCGGCCGCGGGCGTCAACGCAAAGACGCGGCGCAACACCATCACCCCGCCAACCGAGGCAGCGGCAATACTGACAGCGACGCCTGCCACAAAGGATGCGGGATCGAGTTGAAAGACCAGGAAGGGAAATTTGAAATATTCGGTATAAAACTGGGTCAGCGCCCGCCCGCTCGCGATACCCAAAAGACACCCCGCCAGGGCACCTGCGATCGCGATGACCATAACCAGTTTGAAATAATGCGCGCCGACTTCGGGATTGGTATAGCCAAAGGCCTTCATCAATCCGATTTCCTCACGCTCGGACTGCACCATGCGGTTGATCACGATATAAAGGAGAAAAGCCGCCACCGCGAGAAAGATGGGCGGCACGCCTGCGGCCGATGCCTCCAGCCCGACGATCTCCTGGCTGAGGAACCGGTTCGAAATCTGGTCGGCCAGAGGATAGGCCCCGATGCCGCCAAACGGGTCGAGAATCCGGTCCACGGCATCCAGAACGGCGGCCTCGTTGGCCCCGCGCGACAGCGACAAGAGCGCCTCGTTGAATGCGCCATCCATGTCATAGGCAGCGGCCAGAGCCGAGCGGCTCATCCAGATCACGCCAAACCTTGCATCGTCGGGGATCACCTCGCCGGGGGCCGTAGTATAGAGGAATTCGGGGCTCTGGGCGAGGCCCACGATCCGAAAGCTGCGCCGCGCGCCATTCATGGTTGCCGAGATCCGGTCGCCCGGGCGCAACCCGTGCGCACTGGCAAAGGATTGAAGTAAAAGGATTTCATCCGTCCGATCACTGTCGATCCGACGCCCGTCGGTCAGAAACACGTCGTTCAGGCGCGGCTCTCGCAAATCGGGCAAGGACACCGCCTGCGCCTGCACGGGCAATGCCCCGCCGGGCAGATCGATCAACGCACCGCCGGTGACCCGCGGCTCGACCGTGCCGACACCTTCGATCTCGGCCAACCGCCCGATCAACCGGTCCGGCGCGCGGGCAACGGGGGCGAATACGTCCGCCAGGCGGTAGCGTTCGTAATAGGCGGTGCGGGTTTCATTCAGCGACGTGACCAGCCCGGTCATCATCACCAGCATCGCCACACCGACCGCGATCACGATGCCGATGGCGATGGCCTGCCCCTTCATGCGCCAAAGATCGCGCCACAGCTTGTGGTCAAGCGGGCTCACCACTCGATCTCCTCTGGGGTCAGCTTTTGCGCGTTCACAATCACATCGCGGATATCGCCATCGGCAAAATGAATAACGCGATCGGCCATAGCGGCCTGGCTGGCGGCATGGGTCACGATCAGGACGGTCGCCCCCAGTTTTTCGTTCACGTCGCGCAGTACATTCAACACCGAACGCCCGGTGCTGCTGTCCAGCGCGCCGGTGGGTTCATCACAAAACAGGACCGTCGGGTTTTTCGCGACCGCCCGCGCGATGGCGACGCGCTGTTGTTCTCCGCCCGACAATTGCGCCGGGAAATGATCAACCCGTTCGGCCAGCCCGACCATCGCCAGTGCATCATCGGGATCCATCGGGTCGCGGGCGATCTCGGTGACAAGCTCGACGTTTTCGCGGGCGGTCAGGCTGGGCATCAGGTTGTAGAACTGAAACACGAACCCGACATGATCGCGCCGGTAGCGGGTCAGCTGCCTGTCAGTCATCTCGCTCAGGTTCCGGTCGTGAAAAAAAGCATTGCCCGCGGTGGCGCGGTCCAGCCCGCCGATAATATTCAGCAGCGTGGATTTGCCACTGCCCGAGGGCCCAAGCAGCACCACGATCTCACCTTCGGGAATATCCAGGTCGACACCGCGCAGCGCATGCACGGCCGAACGCCCCTCACCATAGACCTTGGTAAGCCCCTTGGTTGAAAAGGTATTCTTTGTCATATGCGGCTCGCGGTCCAACTGTTCGATTCCGAAGGGCCCTACCCCCGCAGTTTGAGCGCAACAGTACCCTTGTCAACGTCGCGCAACCGCGCAGGGTGCGACGCAATCCGGGGCGGGCCGGGTGATCAGCGCAGGGCCTCGGTCAGGGCTGCGATCACCCGATCCTGCTGCGCCGCATCCAGCCCGGCATAAAGCGGGATCGACAGGGCGCGGTCATAATACCATTCGGACACGGGAAAGTCGCCGCGCCGAAACCCGAGGCCCTGGTAATAGGGCTGTGTATGGACCGGCTGATAATGCACGTTCACGCCGATATTCGCGGCCCGCATATGGTCGAACAGCTCGCGCCGGGTGCGGTTGGTTTTGTCGGTATCGATCAGGATCGGGTAAAGATGCAGGGCCGAGTGGCTGTCAGGGTTCTGCCACGGCAGGATCAGCGGCAGATCGGTCAGCAGGGCATCATAGCGCCGGGCCATTTTCTGACGATGCGCCACGAAATCCGGCAGCCGGGCCGTCTGCGTCAGCCCCAGCGCAGCCTGCATTTCGGTCATGCGATAGTTCAGGCCCAGATCCACCTGATCATATTCCCAGGGTTCGGCATTTGCGCGCGTCATCAGGTCCGGGTCGCGGGTGACGCCATGGCTGCGAAAAAGGCCCATCCGATCGGCCAGGCCCTTGTCCTGCGTGGTGGCGATGCCGCCCTCGGCGGTGGTAATGATCTTGACCGGGTGAAAGCTGAAGACGGCGATGTCGGAATAGGGGCAGGCCCCGATGGGTTGGCCCGCATAGGAGCCCCCGATGCAATGGCTGGCATCCTCGATCACCTTGATGCCATGCGCGCGCGCAATGGCCCCGATCCGCTTCATATCGGCCGATTGCCCGGCGAAATGGACAGGAATCAGGATGTCGGGCCTGCGCTCGGCCGTGGCCAGTTTGGCCTCCAGCGCGCCCGGATCCATGCAGTAGTCACTGGCCCCGATATCGACGAAATCCACATCCGCGCCGCAAAGCCGCGCGACATTAGCGCTGGCCACAAATGTATTGGGCGCGGTCCAGACCAGCCCGCCGGGCTTCAACCCCAGCGCCAGGCAGGCGATATGCAGCGCCGATGTGGCCGAATTGACCGCAACGGCATGCGCCGCCCCGCAGGCCCCGGCAATCGCGACCTCAAAGGCGGGCACACGCGGCCCCTGCGTCAGGTAATCGGAGCGCAGGACATCGACCACGGCGGCGATATCTGCCTCCGAGATATCCTGCCGCCCATAGGGGATGAAACCCGCGTCAGGCATCAGAAATGCCCGATGGTTTCGGCGTTCTCCGCGATCCAGTCGGCAAGGGCGTCAACGCTCATCCAATCCGCATTGCCATCGGATGTATAGGCAAAGCCCTCGGGCACCTTGGCACCGTTCTTGATGCGCACCGGATCGGCCGACCAGTTATGGATCGCCGGCAGGATCTTGAAATGTTCGTCATATTCATAAGTATGAGCGGCGTCCTCGGCCCCGATCATCTGCTCGTGCAGCTTTTCACCGGGGCGAATGCCGACAACCTCATGCTCGTATCCCGGAACCGAGGCCGCGGCGATATCGAGGATGTTCATCGACGGGATCTTTTTCACGTAGATCTCGCCGCCGACCATGTCGGCAAAGGCGTGCCAGACCAGTTCGACCCCTTGCGGCAGGGTGATCATGAACCGGGTCATCCGCGTATCGGTGACCGGCAACTTGCGCCCGGCCTCGATCGATTTGAAGAACGGAATGACCGACCCGCGCGAGCCCATGACATTGCCGTACCGCACCACGGAAAACCGGCACCCGGTGGCCCCGGCATAGGAATTGCCAGCAACAAACAGCTTGTCCGAGGCCAGCTTGGTTGCGCCGTAGAGGTTGATCGGTGACGACGCCTTGTCGGTGCTGAGCGCCACGCATTTTTTGACGCCCTTGTCGATGCAGGCATCAATCAGGTTCATCGCCCCGTTGATATTGGTTTTGACGCATTCAAAGGGGTTGTATTCGGCGGTCGGCACGATCTTGGTGGCGGCGGCGTGGATTACATAGTCAACCCCATCCAGCGCCCGATAGAGCCGGTCGCGGTCGCGCACATCCCCGATGAAGAACCGAACCCGCGGATCGTCGCTGTATTTCTTGGCCATATCCCACTGTTTCATCTCGTCGCGCGAATAGATGATCAGCCGGGCGGGATCATATTTTTCCAGGGTCATGGGCACGAAATGCGACCCGAAAGACCCGGTGCCGCCAGTCAGCAGGATAGAGGCGTTTTTTTCCATGAAAATGCTCTTCGATTTGGTTAGGCCTGCGTTCTTGCAGGGAATCCGGCCGGGATCAAGCCGCGCGCCCGAAACCCCCTTGCAATGGTCCCAAAGCCCGGCTATCCCGCCGGTCACGGTCGGAGTGTAGCTCAGCCTGGTAGAGCACTGTCTTCGGGAGGCAGGGGTCGGAGGTTCGAATCCTCTCACTCCGACCAATAAAAGCGAGACCCCTGACGCCTCTCGCTCGAACCACCTCCAACAACATCCGCTGCGTTTCGGGGCATGGCTTTGCAGGATCAATTCGTGGATCGCGGCTCAGCCGAGCCGAACGGTCCGGCCCGAAGATGTGCCGTCGAATCCGCAGTTTTTCGTCGGGCGCGTCCGCGAAGGTCGCGCCCGGCTGTAGCTATGATCAGCTGCTCCGGCTCATCGATCGATCAGATCTCAAGGCTGGCCGCGTCGGTGCCGGCGGCTACGGCCGCTTTATACCAGGCCGGCTGACGCCCGCGCCCGGTCCAGGTCTGGCTGGGATCGGCGGGGTTGCGGAATTTCGGAACCGCAGTCCTGCCCGTGGCCTTCTTGCCCAAAATATCCTCAAGCGAAAATCCATGCTCTTCGGCGGCACGTTTTGCCGCCGCAAGCGCGGCCTCTTTCTGGCGCTTTTCAAAACCGTTCAGCGCCTTATCAATACTCGTTCTCAAATCCAACAACTCGTCTTTCGACATCGAATTCAGATCGATCGCCATCTTTCGTCTCCTGAGTGAATGCAGTGCTGAAATAACGGATTCTCAATACGGTTCAATTAAAATCGGCCGCCCCTGTCTGAAAATACAGGTCCAATGCCGCGTTTTTGTCGAATATCCGGCAAATAGCGCGCCTACGCCGCGGCCACTGGATCCTTGTCGAGCAAATCGACAATGTCCATCATAATCCGGTTCAGCTCAAAATCCTTGGGTGTATAGACCCGGGCCACACCAAACCCGCGCAGATTGTCGGCATCCTCATCGGGAATGATGCCCCCGACCACAACAGGGATATGGGCCAGGCCGGCGGCGCGGAGCCGCTTCATGATCTCTGCGATCAGGGGCACATGGCTGCCAGACAGGATCGACAGACCGATGACATCGGGCCGGTCGGTCGCGGCGGCGGTGACGATCTGTTGGGGCGACAGGCGGATCCCCTCATAGGCGATATCCATGCCACAATCGCGGGCGCGAAACGCGATCTGTTCAGCCCCGTTTGAATGGCCATCCAGCCCCGGCTTGCCGACCATAAATTTCAGGCGATGGCCCAGTTTATCTGACATGACATCGACGGCCCGGCGGATTTCCTCCAGCCCCTCGGTCTTGTTCGACACCGCGCGCGCCACGCCTGTGGGGCCGCGATATTCGCCGTGAACCGCACGCATCACATCGGCCCATTCTCCGGTGGTAACGCCTGCCCTCGCGGCGGCGATCGACGCGGGCATGATGTTTTCACCGGCACGCGCGGCGGCGCGCAAATTCGTCAGCGCGGCCCCGACGGCGTCTGCGTCGCGCGTGTCGCGCCAATCGGCCAGCCGCGCGACCTGCTCGGCCTCGACCGCGGGGTCGACAACCATGATACCGCCGCCGGATGTGACCAATGGCGAAGGCTCGGCCTCGGTGAATTTATTAACGCCGACAACAATGGTTTCGCCGCGCTCAATGGCATTCACCCGATCAGCATTGGATTCAACGAGTCGACTTTTCATATAATCGATCGCCGCAATCGCGCCGCCCATCGCATCGAGATTGGCCAATTCCGCCCGTGCGCCTTTCTTCAGGGCCTCGACTTTCCCATCCACCACCGGATTGCCGTCGAAAAGATCGCCATATTCCAGCAGGTCGGTTTCATAGGCCATGATCTGCTGCATTCGCATCGACCATTGCTGGTCCCAGGGGCGCGGCAGGCCCAATGCCTCGTTCCAGGCCGGCAATTGCACCGCCCGGGCGCGGGCGTTTTTCGACAGTGTCACGGCCAGCATTTCAATCAATATGCGGTAGACGTTGTTTTCGGGCTGCTGCTCCGTCAACCCCAGCGAATTGACCTGAACCCCATAGCGGAACCGCCGCATTTTGGGATCTTCCACGTCATAGCGCTCGCGGCAGATCTCATCCCACAGATCGACAAAGGCACGCATCTTGCACATCTCGGTGACAAAGCGGATGCCGGCATTCACGAAAAACGAGATCCTCCCGACGAGAGCGGGGAAATCCGCAGGGGCCACGCGCGGGCGCAGCGCGTCCAGCACCGCAATCCCGGTGGCCAGCGCAAAGGCCAGCTCCTGTTCCGGCGTCGCGCCCGCCTCCTGCAAATGGTAGGAGCAGACATTCATCGGGTTCCATTTCGGCACGTTGACATAGCAATACTCGGCCACATCCGCGATCATCCTGAGGCTCGGCTCGGGCGGGCAGACATAGGTGCCCCGGCTCAGATATTCCTTGATCAGGTCGTTCTGCACCGTGCCCTGCAGGGCGGCGATATCGGCCCCCTGTTCCTCGGCCACCGCGATATAGAGCGACAACAGCCAGGGCGCGGTCGCGTTGATTGTCATCGAGGTGTTCATCTGATCCAGCGGGATCCGGTCAAAGAGCGCCCGCATATCGCCCAGATGGCAGACCGGCACGCCGACCTTGCCGACCTCGCCGCGCGCCAGGGCGTGATCGCTGTCATAGCCCGTCTGCGTCGGCAGATCGAAGGCCACCGACAGCCCCGTCTGCCCCTTGGCCAGATTACCCCGGTAAAGCGCGTTTGACGCGGCGGCGGTGGAATGGCCGGCATAGGTGCGGATCAGCCAGGGGCGGTCTTTTCTCGGTGCGGTCATGGCGGGGCTCCGGACTCATGCGTTGAAATCTTATTTCGTCTACTCCGGTATATTGGAAATAAAAATACCTTGTCAACGCGCTGCATTGCGGCAAGAGGTGTCAAATTGCTGCGCTTGCATCTAGATCGGCAATTTGCGGAAACTCATGATCAACCCCTTGTCGTCGGAATGGTCGGTGCCCGGTTTGTCATAGATCGAAAACTCGCGGAACCGCACCGGCGTGATCTGGCCGCGCGCCACCATCTCTGCCAGGGCCGAACCAAACCCGGCGCTGTCCAGAACCTCGGCGATCACCGTGCAGACGAACAGCGCGCCGGGCCGCGCGATGCGCCACAATTCCGGCAGGCAAACCGCGCCGACATGGCCATGGGTGAACGTCCCCGTGGACACCAGCCCGCCATAGCTGTCCGACGGAATATCCAGCGGCCCGGTCAGATCGCCGGTGAACAGCCCGCGGTATACGCCTTTGCCCTCGGCCACGCGCAGCATCTCGGGCGAGAGGTCAAGCGCGTCGATCACGGTGCCCGCCAGCGCCTCGCCCAACAATCCGGTTCCCGCCCCGATATCGAGGATCGGGGTATTGACGCCCGATGCGGCCCGAAACACGCGCGCCACCTCGCGCGGCGAGGCATAGCCGCGCGCATCGGCAAAGCTCGCGTCATAAGTGTCGGCCCATTCGCGATAGAACTCTCTGGTTTCTTTCGCATCGCCAAGCGCATAGGCGCTGTCGAGATCGGGTTTGGGCATTCTGGGCTTCCTGTTGAACCCGCGCATCATGCGGTATTTGTGCGATTGAAGCCACGGGCATTTCCTGCCACCGTCGCGCGCGATGTTCACGATGATAGATGTCCCGGCCTGGTTGCTGATCCTGATGCTGCTTTTCGCGGCGGTAACGGCGTTGGACCGGGTGCTGATGCCTTCGGTGCGCTGGTATCTGCGCCGCCGGCTGGAACGCGCGGTCGAACGGATAAACCAACGCCTCTCGATCCCGATCCAGCCCTTCAAACTGGCGCGCCGGCGCGACACCATCCTGCGGCTGCGCTATGACCCGGAGGTGGCCAAGGCCATCGTAACCTACGCGCGAGAACACAACATCCGCGAGGATGTGGTGGCCGAGCGGGCCGAACGCTATGCCCGCGAGATCGTGCCGTCCTTTTCCGCCTTCACCTATTTCGGCTTTGCCATTCGCGCGGCGCGGTTTCTGTCGCGCTCGCTCTATCGGGTGCGGGTAGGCACCGAAAACACCGATGCGCTGGAGGCGATCAGCCCCGATGCGACGGTCGTTTTCGTGATGAACCACCGCTCTAACATGGATTACGTGCTGGTCACCTGGCTGGCGGCGCAGCGTTCGGCGCTGGCCTATGCGGTGGGCGAATGGGCGCGGGTCTGGCCGTTGCAGCCGCTTATCCGCAGCCTGGGCGGCTATTTCATCCGCCGCCGTCACAACAACGCGCTCTATCGCAAGGTGCTGGCACGCTATGTGCAGATGGCGACCGAGGCAGGCGTCACCCAGGCCGTGTTCCCCGAAGGCGGGCTTAGCCGCACCGGCGGCCTGCGGGAGCCGAAGCTGGGCCTGCTCTCCTATATCATCGACGGCTACCGGCTGGGCGAAAGCCGCGACGTGGTCTTTGTGCCCGTGGCGCTGAATTACGACCGGGTGATGGAGGATCGCACGCTGATCCGGGCCAACACCGAAGGCGCGCGCAGCTTCCGGTTCTCGCTGAAACCCATCTACCGATATCTGCGCAACCTGGTCTGGCAAAAAATCACCGGGCGGGTACACCGCTATGGCATCGCGGCGGTCAGCTTTGGCCAGCCGATGCCGCTCAGCGCCTTTATGATCGAGCGTGCGGGCCAGGCCGAAACCCTGGGTGACGAGCTGATGGGCCGGATCTCGGACGTTATGCCGGTGGTGCCGTTCCCGCTGATTGCGCATGCGATGGTTGCCGGTGTGCGCAGTCGCGCGGACCTGAGCGCCGCGGTTCAGGCGCGGATCGATCACGCCCGTGCCAAGCAGGCCCCGATGCATCTGCCCCGGACCGATCTGGATTACACGATCGATGCCGGCCTGAACGGGCTGACATTGCGAAAAATGCTGCGAGTGCAGGGTGACACACTGATCCTGACCTCGGATGGCGAAGAAATCATGGCCTTCTATGCCCGCTCGATTGCGCCGCTGTTTCAGGATTTTCAGCCCGAGCGGCTCGATATGAGCCGATAGCAGGGTGGGCGCGACATAATATTTCAATTCACACCGCATTTCAGGTTGCATAGTTGCGCGCTGCCTTTTACGACATTCTGCAAGCGCGGAATCATTCCGCATCGCAGAAATTCTTATTGGAGGAGCTGATGGCCTTGGACAGCAACCCCGCAATCGCCCAATACGACGCGCCGGAAAAAGACCTCTATGAGATGGGGCAAATCCCGCCGATGGGCTATGTGCCCAAGCAGATGTATGCCTGGGCCATCCGGCGCGAGCGCCATGGCGAGCCGATGCAGGCCTTTCAGGTCGAAGTCGTCGATGTGCCCAAGATCGACAGCCACGAGGTGCTGGTCCTCGTGATGGCAGCGGGGGTGAATTACAATGGCGTCTGGGCCGGGCTCGGCGTGCCGATCAGCCCCTTTGATGGCCACGGTGCCCCCTATCACATCGCCGGATCCGACGCGGCGGGTATTGTCTGGGCCGTGGGTGACAAGGTCACGCGCTGGAAGGTCGGTGACGAGGTGGTGATCCACTGCAACCAGGACGATGGCGATGACGAGGAATGCAACGGCGGCGATCCGATGTTTTCCACCAGCCAGCGGATCTGGGGCTATGAGACGCCGGACGGGTCCTTCGCGCAATTCACCAATGTGCAGGCGCAGCAGCTGATGCCCAGGCCCCGGCACCTGACCTGGGAAGAAAGCGCCTGCTATACGCTGACTCTGGCCACCGCCTACCGGATGCTTTTCGGCCATCACCCGCATGAATTGAAGCCCGGTCAGAACGTGCTGGTCTGGGGGGCCTCGGGCGGGCTGGGATCCTATGCGATCCAGCTGATCAATACGGCCGGTGCCAATGCCATCGGGGTGATCTCGGACGAGGACAAACGCCAGTTCGTGCTGGATCTGGGGGCCAAGGGCGTGATCAACCGGCGCGATTTTGATTGCTGGGGGCAATTGCCGACGGTGAACACGCCGGAATATGCCACCTGGTTCAAGGAAGCGCGCAAATTCGGCAAGGCGATCTGGGACATCACCGGCAAGGGCAACAATGTCGATATCGTCTTTGAACATCCTGGCGAGGCGACGTTCCCGGTCTCGACGCTGGTGTGCAAAAAGGGCGGCATGGTGGTGATCTGCGCCGGCACCTCGGGGTTCAACTGCACCTTCGACGTGCGCTATCTCTGGATGCATCAGAAACGGGTTCAGGGCTCGCATTTCGCACATCTCAAGCAGGCGGCTTCGGCAAACCAGCTGATGGTCGAGCGGCGGCTGGATCCGTGCATGTCCGAGGTGTTCCCCTGGGATGAGCTGCCGCAGGCGCATATGAAGATGTATCGCAACGAGCACAAGCCGGGCAATATGTCGGTGCTGGTTCAGGCCCCGCGCACCGGGCTGGTGACGCTGGAGGATGTGCTGGAGGCCGGGCCGCAAGGCTAAAGCGTGTTTCTGTTGAAGTGCTGAGCCGCGCCGGAAATCCGGCGCGGTTTTTTCGTCGCGGGTCGCAGGGCGGCGCGCGTCGGGCCGCCTGCCGGCAGCCCTCCTTGCGCCGCGTTGCCACGGATGCCGGGCGAGGGGGGGGCGGTGCGACTGTGGGGCGGGTGTTGTTCGGCAAATGTTGCACCGTGAGTATTTTCCACAAAGAAGAAGATGGCAGGAGTTTTTCGCGTGGTGCCCGGCCGGGCGGGCGACTAGGTTGACGCCATGGCAGGCGCGGCAGTGACATTTTCCGAAGATCAGGCAGCGGCCTTTGATGCGCTGGCCGAAGCGATGCGTGGCGCGGGTGTCGATCTGGAAGCCGAGACGCTGTTGCCCGCGTCGGAAGGCAAGGCGCAGGTCATGGCCGTGGTCGGCAAGGCGGGCAGCGGCAAGACGATGTTGCTGGCCGAACTGGTCGGTGCCCTTGAGGCGCTAGGAGTCGAGCTGGTATCGGGCGACTGGGAGGGCAAGCGGCGGCGCGACCGGCGCACGCTGGCGGTGCTGGCCCCAACCAACAAGGCGGCAAGCGTATTGCGCCGCCACGGCGTGCCCGCGACCACCATCCATCGCATCCTTTATACCCCCGTCTATGACCCGGAGTATGAGAAGGTCGCGGAGTGGCTGGCGGGCCAAGGCGAACGCCCCGAGATCGAAGCGCTGACCGATGCGGCGCTGGACCGGGCCAAGCTGGTCTATGATGCGCATAAATCGGTACCGGCGGCGTTGGCCGCGGCCGGGTTGCGCGGCTCGGATTTCATCACCGGCTGGAAGCGGCGCGAGGATGGGCTGGATATCGGGCTGGTCGATGAAAGCTCGATGCTGGACCAAAAGCAGCTTGACGATCTGCGCGAGATCTTTCCGATGCTGGTGCTGTTCGGCGACCCAGCGCAATTGGCCCCTGTGGGGCAATCGGGCGAGATGGTGTTTGACAAGCTGACCGGCCCCCGCAAGCTGGAGCTTAGGCGCATCCACCGGCAGGAGGCGGATAACCCGATCCTCGATCTGGCGCATGCCCTGGGCAACCCCGATCTGGGGTTTGAGGCATTCGAGCGCATGATCGAGGACGCCGCCGCCCGAGATGGGCGGATCGTGTTGGCGGGACGTGCCGATAGTGACCTGATGGCGCGCAGCCCTGTTCTGGTCTGGCGCAATGCCACTCGGATCCGGCTTATCCGCGCCTTTCGCATGGCCCATGGCGCGCCCGAGGATGCGCTCTTGCCCGGTGAGCCGCTGATTTGCGACGGCATCGAGTTGCCGGTCAAACACCGCAAGAAGCGCATCGATCTGGAGGCGCGCGGGCTGATCAAAGGGGCGCAGGTGGTCTATCTCGGGCCGGGCCGCAAGCCGGGATTTTCGCGCCTGCATGTGATCGGAGCCGAAAGCCCGCAACTCTCGGCCGCCTCGATCGTCAAGATCGAAAAGCCCGATGAGGAAGAGCCCTTCATCCCCTATGCCGCCCGCATGGGGGCCGCGTTTCTGCATGGTGCGGCGGTGACCATCCATAAGGCGCAAGGATCGCAATGGAGGGATGTGCAGGTCTTTGCGCCCGACCTGTACGGGGCGGCGCGAATGGGGCGCATGGAGGCCGGGCAGGCGCTGTGGAAGCGTCTGGCCTATGTGGCCATAACCCGCGCCGAAGAGCGGTTGATCTGGATTGGGCGCTATGCGCTGTCGCGGCCCACCAGGGCGCTGACGACCGATGATCTGGAGGTGCCGGTGACGCCGCTGACGCTGGAGGCACAATCGGATCTGGAGGGGATTTAGCCCGCCGTTGCATGGCCGGCGGCCCGGGGGCGGGCGGACATGAACCCTGATGACACCGCTCCTTCACTGTCTGCCCGGGGAGGGTGGAATCGCCTTGATGGAGGCTGGGCCGAAAGCGCCTCAGCCCTGCTGCGCACAGCCAACGCCAACCGCCTGAGCGGCAGCAACGAGGCCCCGACACGCCCGCCCAGCCGCATATCGAGGGCGATTTATGTCCGGCATCTTCGGCATCAACCCGCCTCATGGTGACCGTCATGAGACCGCGCGCGCGCCTTCGTGTTGCCCAATTGATCCGTGAAACATGTAACCGATTAATTCAAATGAAAGGAAAAAGTCTATGCGCATTGAACGCTTTTTTGAATCTGATGATGGCGCTGTTACAGTGGATTGGGTCGTTCTAACAGCCGGTCTTGCCGCCCTGGGCCTGGCGACGATGGCCGTGGTGTCCGGCGGCGTCGGGGACCTCTCTGACGAGACGTCGGCGGAACTGGCCAGCGTCGAGCCAAGCAGCATGTATGACTGGGTGAGCGATACCGCATTGGTGAATAGCGGGTGGGGTGATCTCGGGATCTTTTCGTCAATCCAGTCCGCTGCGGGGGCCGAATCCTATGCCGCAAGTGTCTTGGCTGCCAATGGCGGCGACTATCAGGCGGCCTATGATCAGCTTTATCAACAGGCTTTGGACATGACCTATGCCAATGGCGAGTCCGTCGACGATTTCGGCGCGTTCGAGGCGATGGCCGCCGCTGCCGGTGTTTCGCTCGATACCGCGGGCGACATGACCTATGCGGAAATGCACGCCGCCTATACCGCGAACGGCTCGCTCTGAGAGATCCCTCATATTCGAGCCGCGCCGGCTTTGCCCGAGGCCGCCGCAGTTGAGCGGGGCGGTCCATGACCGTGCTGTGCGCATGGTTCTGGACAATCCCGGGCAATATGAGAGGATCTTCCTATGCAAGGGTTGTTCTCTCTCAGCATGCCCTTTTCGCATTTCGTGCGGAATACGGCACTTCTGAGCCTGGCCTCGCTGGTCCCGCTGCTGGCGCTCTATGTGGGCCTGCGCCCGGGCTTTGCCGCCATGCTGATGGATGGGGGGCCAGCGCTGTCACGGTTCCTGAGGCAGGTTCTGACCAACGGCTTTCCCGTCGTTTTCGCGGTGAATTACATCTCCTTCTTTCATTTCGCCCTGGTGAGCGCCCGGCAACCCACGCCACGCGACACCATATTCATCGTGTTCATCGACATGTCGATCAGGATCATCGTGTTCATTCTGCTGCACGCGATCATCTATGTGGTTTCGGCCAATTGGTTCGGCTCCTTCGGCGGCAGCCAGGCGACCGCGCTGCGCGTGGTGGCTCCGACGCTGGCAAGGTCGGCCTTGTTCGAAAACATTTCCGGCGTCTACCTCTATGCCACATTGGTCAGTGCGCTGCCGCTCTACGTGTCGGCCCTTGAAACTTCGAAAAGGTTTTCACACCCGCTGCGCCGCCTGCCCCGAAAATCGGGGCCGGTTCTGGCCGCGCTTGCGCTCTTCGGCCTCTTTGCATGGGCCCTGACCCTCGTGGCGGCCCTGATCGTCCGGATCCAATCGGGCTGAACCTTCAGCACTCTGCAAAAGAACGTGGAGGATGAAGCCTGCGACGCGCGTGGACGAACGCATAGCCGCACCTCATTGCACAGTGCTTTCAATGCTGGTGGGCGAATGCAAAAAACCGCCCGAAGGCGGATTTCACGTGTTTGATATTGTTCGGTAAGTTTGGTTGCGGGAGGGCGCTCAAATCTCAACTTGCAAACGAAGGACGGCCATCCGGTGGGGGCGGCCGATCTTCGTGAACTTGCATCGCAAGTTGAGATGGTTGCGGGGGCTCGCTCTGCTCTCAAATTGCTTTTCCGAGCGGCAGCCTAAGAGGACGACATCTACCTTCAGAGTTTACGAAGAACCTCGGGCATGATACCCGTTCTCAATCATAGATAGGGTATACTACCCTTTTTGGGGAGATTTCTGCTGCGTTACGTGACTACATCTGTTGCAACGAAACTGACAGGCCTCTCGACGGAAAAGCTTCGAGAATGGACCAGTCGACGCAACCTTATATCCGCTGATGTGCGGCCCAAGCAGAAGGGCTCGCCCGCCAAGTTCAGTTGGCAAACGATCCTGGTGTTGCGGATCGCCGTGTTGCTGCGCGAACGTTTTAATCTGGAGTTACAAGCCCATAAAGCGTCGTTTAAGCAACTTCGGCAGGATCTGGGAAATCGCTCTTTCATATCATTGTGGGGTGCGAAGCTTGTCCTGAGCTCTGACGGCTGGACGCTCATAGAGGCAGGAGGCCCTTTGCCCCCCAGTGACATTCTGCTCATCCAAGTGGATCCACATTTGCATGTTCTGCGAGATGGATTTGCACTGCCCGACCCCGCAACAGCACAAGGACAGTTCGATCTCTTCTCCCTACCGAATCTTTACCGAGCTAACCACACTGCCAAAGCAGCCGAAACGGACCGGAGGCGGTCAGTATGAACGCGTACCGTTGGTCAGGCCGCAATCAATGTACAAGACCTTTGCAGGCACTCTTTGTTCTTTCTATGTTCTCTAATGAGTTATCGTCAGAAGAGAGGTTTCTGTGAGCGCGGAGTCGGTCCATAACTGGCTGGAAAGGCTTGGCTATAATGCCGAGCCTGCAGTCTTGCACCGTCGCGGACAGGAGGTTCCGGAAACCCATCCTTACGCTCTCGAACTCAAGACTCTCCTTAGACCGGATGGGGCCATTCGGGCACAGGCGGTCTTCGACGTCGAAGGCGTGCCAACAGTTGTTTTCGTCGGTGATGATAGCAAACCTCTTTCGACGCAAGCGCTTGACGAAGCCCGCAAGCGAATCTGGAATCAGAATCTGGCCACCGTTGTGATCGAGTTGAAAGGTGAGGAGGCTCTCGCACTACCAGCTCGAAAGCTACCCAATGCTGGCGAGCGATTTTCATTAAGTGACGCCCGACCGGATGGGCCTTTTTCCGCTCTTGATATAGCCTCAGCCAACGTTACCAGGCGTGTGCCAAATTGGTTTGACGTCAAGGCGAGAGTTGACCGCAAGTTACTCGCCAATCTCTCCACAATAGTTTCGAAACTAACGCAGCATGGCTTTTCCTCATCTTCGACGGAGCACGATCTCCGGCATTTGGCTGAGCTTCTTATGGGTCAAGTGCTTTTCGTTTCCTACCTAGAACACCGCGAAATCGTGGGAGCCACTTATCGTGATCGACGCCAAGTAAAGCAATTGCACGACTTGGTTAAGGCAGGTGCCCGAAAAGACCTGCGAACTCTGATTGATTCATTGAGGTCAGACTTTAACGGTGATTTCCTAGGTGAAGATCGCCACAATCCTTGGACCGCATTGGCTGATGACGGCTTTGACCTGATCAATCGGTTCCTTCGCCGCACCGACATGAACACCGGCCAAGGTGACTTCTGGAACTACGATTTCAGCTATATCCCTGTTGAGCTGCTTTCTGGACTGTATGAGTCCTTTCTTACCGACGAGCAGCAAGCTAAGGACGGCGCCTATTATACGCCACGTCATTTGGCGATGCTCGCCGTCGATCAGGCCTTCGTGAACTCGTCGGATCCGCTATCGGAAACGATTTTCGATGGTGCTTGTGGTTCAGGTATCCTACTTACCACAGCTTATCGCCGCCTAATCGCCCTGTCAGAAGCACGGGCTGGGCGGCAACTAGGTTTCAGCGAAAGGGCAGCTCTGCTCAAACGCCGCATCTTTGGCGGTGATATCAACTTTATGGCATGCCGCGTCACGGCGTTCAGTCTCTACCTGTCGTTGTTAGAAGGGCTCGATCCGTCAGACATCATGGAGGCACAGGAAAGCGAAGGCACGAAGTTGCCTTCGCTCAATGGCTCTAACTTAACACACGGCGAAGAGGCGGCGGACTTTTTTCGCGATGAACATGCCTTCAACGGAAAGCGCTTTTCACTCATCATATCGAATCCTCCATGGGCCGAACCGGAAGGCACTTCGAAAAATTCTGCGGATAAATGGGCGGAACGCGCGAAGGCCCCATTCGTACGCCGCCAAGTCGCTGGTGCCTATGCGCTGCGCGCAATCGACTTTCTCAAGCCTGGCGGTCAAGTGTGCCTCATTTTACCTATCGGCCAGTTGCTTGGGCCATCTAGCGCTGACTTCGTATCACATTTGCTGGAGCTATATCGGCCGTTGCGGTTGATCAACTTTGGCGATTTGCAGGGCCTTTTATTCCCAACAGCCGAAAACACGTGTCACGTTTTTCTCGGCAGCGCGCGCGCTGAAGCTCCCGCGGGCAAAATCCCCTTCGAAGAAACTTTCGAATATTGCGTACCGAAAGCAGACATGAGCCTCGCTCTTGGACGGCTTACCATGCAGTCGGCTGACAAGCACCAGCTCCAGACTCTTTCGGTGGCAGAAGACCCCCAACTTCTGGTGACCATGATGTGGGGCGATGCCAACGACCTCGCGATCTGGGCCCGTCTCACTGCACGAGGCACCTTCGCCGATTTCTGGCGGGGACCAAGTGAGTATCGTCGTTGGGTGAACCGCAAAGGGATTCACCTGAACGACAAGAGCCGCGAGTCCGTCGGTGCAGAGCCGCTGCGTGATAAGAGCTTCGTGCCAATAGCTGCTCTAAGCGCAGGCTCACCTGTTCTACACCCGGACCTCCTTGCATCATGGCCCGAAAACCAAGATAGCGTGGTTGGCCTGAATGAGTCTGTACTGGCGGTTTTTAAGGGACCGCGCGTGTTGTTCCCGGACGGCTTTTCTAGGGAGCAACTGAATGTACGTGCCGTCTATTACGATGGAGCAGCCACGTTCACACACAGCGTTGGTGTAATATCCGGCGCAGACGGTGACGCCAAACTTCTTCAATTCGTTGCCGTTTACCTGCGTTCGAGCCTAGCGCGCTATTTCCTTATGATGCGCGGCTGGAAAATGCTGTGCGAACGAAATGGCGTCCATCTCAAGGATATTGAAGCCTTTCCTTTTTTCACCCCAGAGGATGCGCCGGATCCCGACGCGGCGGTTGAAGAATTGTCAAGAGTATCTCGCCAAATCACTGCGATTACCAACCTGCCGGAACTCGAGCAGAGTCGACATTATGACAAGTTGAAGCCAGAACTCGACCGGGCTGTTTTTGCCTATTTCGGTCTTACGGACGAGGAACAAGCGCTCATTCGCGAAACGGTTGATATCCTAATGCCATCCATTCGGCCGCGGGGTTTCAAGAGCCTCGACACGCCTGCCCAGCATACCGCTCAACCCGATGATTTTACCACTTACGCACAAGCCCTTGCAAATTCACTGACTGAATGGCGCACCCGAACCGAGGGAAAGGGTCGTTTTCACGTTGATGTCGTAGCAAGCGACCCACAGCGGGCGGGCCCGTCTGGAATTGTTCGAATTATCTACAAAGAAAAACCTACTGCGGCCCCTGTGGTCGAAGTGAAGGTAAGCGATGAACTCGTTTTTCAAACGCTTGCTCAACTTCGCGAATTTGGCCTCAGAGCCATTCCCCTAGGAGATTCCTTAACACTGGTACCGGATGCCCACGTCTGGATTAACAGTTCACTTTATTTAGTTCGACCGCTTACCAGACGAAATTGGACCTTGCGACAAGCACTTCGAGATGCCGAGCAAATTGTAAGAACAGTTCAGTCGCGCGGAAAAGCCAATGCGCTGGGAGTGCCCGCGTGACAGAGGCAAATGATTGGCTTGCAGCGTTTCCTATTCGGCCCGCTACAGAAGCCGTAGAAGCGCTCTACCAAGCTTGGACAGAACTCGCCGAGAAACCTCGCGCCAACTTCAATCCAAAGACCAACGAGTCCGCAATAACCAAACGGCTAAAGGTCTATATCGAAAATTATACAGCTCGACAGCGCGGGCTTCTCGGCATGTGGGCTGCGGAAGATATAATCGGAGAGATGGATCCGTCGACCGGCGAAATGATTGAAGAGCGCCGGACAGATATTGTTTATGGTTGGAACGACACATCCCAGGATTTGAAGTTTGTTTTCGAGTTCAAGCGTCTCGGAAAGCAGAAACGTCATCGCGACCACTATTTGCGCGACAAGGGTTTAGCACGGTTCGTAACCGGCATTTACAGCCGACGCCAAGCGGTCGCCGCGATGGTTGGAGTGCTGCTTGATCCCGAACCTGATGTTGTTCCACCCATTAGAAACATGCTCGCCGATAAAGGCCTTGCGACCCAATTGAAGTTGCGGCCGGCACCGGGCGGTAATCCATTTACTCAACCGTCGGTTCTGTTTGGTGCCGCGGATTTCGATACCGAACATGAACGGGATCCTGCCTTGGCGCCGACCCACGGCCACATTCGCGTCGCGCATTTTTTTCTACCATTCGGATACCCAACGACAACGCAGAAACCCAAGAAGTAGGACCGGGTTAGAAAATAAATTGGTATTGAGTGAGCGCCAATACGAAGCAATTACAAAGGCGTACGGGCCCGGACTCGGCTGGTAGGTTCTCTGCCGAGCCGGCGCTCTAATCGCTACAACACTAGACTTTGGTCATCCCTTTATCGAGCAGGCCATCGAGGAAATGCTCTCGCGAAACGATCGACCCGGCCTGCGTCGCGAACAATAGCGCCTCGACAATCTGACGAGCCAGAGAACGCGCCATCACCCGCTGTTGGGTCGAAATAGCCAACATCGTGCGTCCGTGGAGAAACGCGCTTCTCACATCGAAAAGCTGCTCATACTGGTCCGCATAACAGCGATCACCGAGTAAACCAGCCACGCGACCACGCATCTTTCTTGATGCGTTCAACCGCTTGTGGCGGTCCGGCGCAACCCGAAAGCCCTTTTGGTAATCGGCGCGCAGACCCAGCGCTGCTTCGATCGTTGTAATATGCGCTAAGAATTCGTCGATGCCGTCCACCAAGAACGCGCGGACTAGGAAGTGAGTGATTGGCGTTTCGAACAGAACCGATTGCTTCGCCCGCTCGACGATCTCCCAGCGGCTCTGATCCCAGACCGGCAACTCCGCTACGACGCTGTCTTCTATGTGCAACTCGACTGGCCGCTCGTCCTCGATGGTCCCGCCATAGCCGTCGTCGTAGATTCGAGGTTCCCAACTCAGTGTATCTGAGGACGGCGGCGCATTGAGACGGACGAAGATGTCGTTGTCGACTGTGTAGACCCACGGGACGCGAAAACCGCGCCAGTCGACCTCCGCCATCGTCGACCAGCTTTCCCACGGTGCCAACAGCAGGAAGAACAGCGCGTCCTCAACAGCGCCAGGAAACCGACCTTTGTGCGGCTCTATCTGCCCCAGGTCCCGGCTCAAGTCCATGAACAGCATCGGGATCGCACGGGCCTCCGGTTCCTGTTCGAGCGCAACGGTCTCCTCGACAATCAACCATTGAAACTCGGAGAAGCGCTCGGCATCGAAGTCCTGTCGCGGATGAAGCCGCTTCATCCTGGTTTCATCGACCAACGACCGTAGTTCATCCTCCGTAAACCGGCCCACTTTCGCCGGACCAAAAGCTATTGACGGAAGATCGGCAGCCAGATCGAGCGGCAGGAGATGGATGCGTTTGGCGTGGGTCGCCTGCATCGCCGCATCCAAACCCTTTGCCGCCTCCTCAATTGGCAACGCCAGATGAGCCGTCTGCCTTTGCAGGCCGCAGGGAAGGCCGAGAGACCGCAAAGCGGTCGACAATGCGAAGGCCGGACCTTTCTTGCCTGCATTCGGGTAGCCGTCACGGCAGGCTTCGCGTAGCCGCTCAAACGCTGGATGCGCGAGGATATTATCCGGCCCCGGCGGGCGCAGCCGCCAAAGATCTGACATCGCGGAGATCATCGCATTGCTCGGACCCGTCCCAGCCATACTCATCAGGCGATCCGGAGCCGACGCAGGAGTTTGCCTAGGACCGTTTCATAGTCTTCGGGCTTCGAGAAGTCGGCGTAGAGCTTCCCCTTCAGGAACTCTGGAAGCTCGCACTTTTCATAGAGCAGCGGCAGGACGACGACCTCGCCGCTGGATATCTCTCGGTTCATCGCCACGTCCAGCTCCTTCTTCACCCAAGGCGCGCCGATTGATTTTGTCGACAAGACGACGGCGATGAAGCGGCTGAGCTTTATGCCCTCTTCGATTTTGGCGATCAGAGAGTCCCCGATATCGATTTCTGCCTCGTCCAGCCAAACGTGTTCCACCCCATGGGCAAGGAGATCCTTGCGCAGTTGGCGCACGAACGGCTTGTCGACGCCAGTATGACTAAGGAAGATGCCATGATATTTTTCGTGCGCCGGGTTTGCCTTCTCCAGCGCCAGGCTATCGCGGACGAGTTGGTTCTGAGCCTCTTGCGACGTTGGAGCAGTGAGCAGCCAGCCAGTTGGCGCTCCAAGCGATATGTGGCCGCCCAAGCTGTAGCCTTCCGGCGTCGCGGCAATCGAAACATAGCCCTCGCCGGGATCAGACAGGCACAAAGTCCAGCCGCCCGTCTGCGATATCACCCCGAAGTAGCGCGCAAATGGACTATCCGGATCAACTGTGCCCATCCTGCGGCCCTTCTTCACGAGAAGGTCCGAGCGTTTCACGAATTTTGCCACTTTCGGGGCCACGTATCCCAGGTGTGTTTCGCGATAGCCGAAGAAATTCATCCGCTTCGGTTCAGACAAGCACCAAATGATAGTTGCGCCGTCCGCAATCGCAGCCTGCATCTCCTTTTGGCGATCCTCAGCGTCAAAGGCGGAGTCGATGTCATAACTGTCCTTTTGTCGCTTCAACTTACCCAATTCATTGTCTTCGTCGGAGAACTCGCCCGCACTTCCGAATAGGAAATGCGTATAGCTCTCCGGGTTGATGATGATCGTGTCATACTCATAGAGCGGATATGCGGCCCTCTCTCGATCGACCTCGGGACGGCATAGCCCCAGGTTGTCGATTTCCACCCCGTCAATAGTGTCGCCAGTATAGTACAGACCAACCGTCAGTACTCTCCTCATCCATTATTCCCTTCCGTCACCTTTTCTGCAGTCCTCTCTGGCTTCACGTACATGACATTGCCACGGCTATCGACAAGCGCAATCTCGATACCGGCTGATGCGCAACGCGGCGCGAGCCGTTCAGCCAACCGCAAGGTGCTGTCGGTCTTTGGAACCACGGCGATCTGACGCCCCGTCGATGGCGTTGCCAACAGCAGCCCGACCGTTTCGCAAAGCCCCCGGTATAGGCGCGACACTTGACCCGAGTGCCGCGTGTTGATGATCCCGCCCTTACACTCGGCTACTATCCGATGGCCCCCTACCTCCGAAAAGACATCGCCAAGGCCCGATTTGGGGTGAACGGTGATCGTTTCGCCAGCCGGGTTTTCATAGACCCCACCGTAAGCCGTGCTGCCGAGGCTCGAAACCATGGCGAACTCCCGGCGCCCGAGCCAGCCCGTGAAATCGAACTGTTTCCCGTGTTCGCCATCGGGATGGATGCGAACGTGCCGCGCGCCGGCTGCACGAAGCAGATGCATAGCAAAGGCAACCATGACGGCCCCTTCGTAAAGATGATGCTCGTGGAGGCCATCCGATTTCCCAACACGGTTCGGCGGCGGCTTCAAAGCCGTCACAAGATCCTCGAATTCCATCAAACCTCCCTGACCACTGCGGCGCGCCGACTATTCCGCCACCATTGACACAAACGTATAACCGGTCATAATTGCCCGGTAAAGGAGGGCTGGTCATGTTTGCCTATAACCCTGATAAATTCGCATCTCTTTATGCCTCGGACATTGGCCAGCGCATCTGGGCCTTCCTCACACAGCCCGAGAACGTTGCCCGCCTAGAAACTGCGTCGGAGTTGAGCAAGCCGGCGGTCGAGGGCATCGCGGAGCAGCTTTTGGAGGAGTTCAGGGAGGAGGTCCTAGCCGATCGAGTGAAGCAGATGGTCGGGCATATGGTGCGGCAGATCCTAGAGCAGCGCGATTGGATTCTCGATCAGAGCGATGTGAAAGTGCAATCCGTGCCGTTCATCAAGGCCACGCGATATCGACGGCCTGACTGGTTCACTTTCCATGCCTTCCGCAATACCAGCGATCCGAGCGACGTTGTCATTACCGACCGCCGACAGAACCCGCCATTGCCTACCGACATCCGTTGGTCGTTTTACGCGACCTTCGCCAGCCCTCTGAAGGCCGCGGTGGCATTCGGAGTGAACGACATGGACCAGCTCCGACAGCAAGTGCACACTCACGGCTACCATCGCGTGAGTGTCGAACGGATGTTGCGCCGCGCATGATGACTGAACCGTAACATGAGTAGACTTTTCGACGTTGAAGGCTCAAATCTCGACCGCGGATTTCAAAACCTGAAAGTCGCACAATCTCCGATCGAGCAGGAGCTACACGATCTAATTGAATCGCTGTGGGCTATCTATGAACCCTATGCCGATCCGGACTTCCCTCAGGGTTTCGCGCGCGATGTCGACGGTCGTTTCTGGGAAATGTATCTAGGCTGTACGCTGCTCGAAGCGGGGCGGACATTGCTACCCGTGATCGACCGTCAACGTGACGGTGGCCAACCGGATTTATGCGTTCTCGAAGATGGTCACCGTATCTGGATCGAGGCGATAGCACCCGAAGAAGGTGCGCCTGGTCCCGACCAGATTGTTCGGCCCATTCCCATGAACGAAGGAGGCGGGCTCATTGCTGCGCCGATCCGCCAGGCGCAGCTGCGGACATCCGGGGCGTTCTGGACCAAGGCGCAAAGAATCGCGCACTATATCGAACAAGGTGTGATCACGCCCGAAGATGCGCGCCTTATCGCCATCAGTGCGAGCCGGTTTGGCGTTTATGTCGCTGAAGAACCATTGCCGCTCATCATGTCAACACTGTTCCCTATCGGCGATGCCTACATCACCGTCGACCGCGTAACTGGAGATGTTGTCGACGAAGGATTCCATGCGGCCCCCGAAATCCAGCGCGCAGGTCACCCGATCCCGCGCACGGCATTTCTCGACGAACGTTTTGCCGACATCTCAGGCGTGATCTGGTCGCGTGTCAGTCTTGGAAACCTGTCGCGCCGGACCCGACCGCTCACATATGTCCACAACCCTCTTGCAGAAGTTCCATTGCCGACGAACTGGGGCGTCTGGGATCGCGAGTTCGTCACTGTGCAGAACGACGACGGATGGGAAGCAAACGACATTCTGGCTCCATCACGGACCACGGAAGCCCAATGACATGTTTGCCGCCATGTAGTCGACACGGAGTCGCAGCTATCCATCGAGGTGATGATGGCTACCGGTGATGAACAACGACTGATCAAACCCATTTGCCAGCGGCAATTCGAGTTGCATGCTCTTTCGCTCGAGCGTGGACCAAACTTCGAGCCGTCGCACATCTTCAGCGCTTACCAGGTCGGGTACGGCACCGCATGCGGTTGCACTCTCCTCGACCGTGAACAGAGAACGTTTTCGACATTGGTTCTGCGCCGCCGCATCGATCACCGCTGGGTTCTGGTGGACGAAAGCGGACCAATATTCAGTCCGGAAGCTGCGCTTGACCAGCTCAGCATCAACATGCGTGGAGGCAATCCGCCAGAACCACTTCCGCCCGGTGTGCGGAAACGCCCGCCACTGATGAAAGTCGGCCCTCGCGGGATGTTGCCGGAGTTTCGGCTTTTGACCAGCACGATCAGTCATGTGCCAGCCCTCATGGCAGTGGGAGAATGCTATCTGGCGCTTCCCAAACCCGACGCGAATTTCGTGACCGATCTGCAAACCAAAAATTTTTCCGCAAGGCTTTTCGAACTTTACCTGCTCGCCTGCTTCCGCGAGCAGGGTTTGGTGGTGCGGCAGGATCATGTCTCGCCGGACTTCTGGATCGAAAAGGATGGCGCCACTTGTTGGATCGAGGCAGTAACGGCGAACTCAGCGACACCGCGATCAGGCGGCATTAGTAAATGGGTGCATGCTCCCGAAGATCGAACCGAGCGCCTGACCGGCGCGCCCGCGGAGCGCTTCGCCAAGACCTTACGCGGCAAGCTACAGCGCAATTATCATGAACTGGACCATGTAAAAGGCCACGCCTTTGCCCTCGCAATCGCCGACTTCCACGAGTCGGGCTCGATGGTATGGAGCCGTGAGGCACTACCAACATACCTTTATGGCTTACGCGCCGATGTCGAAGGAGAAGGAGCCGACCGCCGCGCCATTGGGACACCTATCGGTAACCTTACGGGACAACACGGCATCCCAGCTGGCCTGTTTCGCGATCCTGAATTCGCACATCTTTCGGCCGTGATATTCAGCAATGCCGGAACGATGGCTAAGTTCAATCGTATGGGCTTTCTCGCTGGATGGCCCCCCCCCGGATTGAAGATGGTTCGGCGCGGTATCCTCTTTGACCGGTCGCCTGGGGCACTTGAGCCCATAGACTTCGAGCTTTCGGTCGGCAGCACCGAGTATCAATCGCTCTGGCCGTGGGGCGAAGCGTGGTGCCAAGAACTCGAAGTATATCACAATCCGCTAGCGACAAATCCGATCCCGTTCGATCTTATTCCGGGCGCAACACACTGGTTTGAGCGCGATGGCGATATCGAATGTAGCACTATTTGGGAAAACTCTGTTTTGTCCTCAATCACGTATTTGAGAACCGAGGAACAAAAAGCATGACAACTCAATCATCTGATCTGACGGTCATCCTTCATCTCCTGCGCGGCGCTGTCCCCGAGCGCGCGGATGACATTAGCCGTCTTTGGGCGAAATACGGACATGCTGTCGAAGTTTCACCAGATACTGAAGGCGTCACAATGAATGCAGATGCCAAGCGTATCCAATTCGATATCAAGACGATAGATTTCTTCTGGCTGCTCGGCTTCAGCGTATGGCGAGCCATCGAGGTGTACGCGCCAGCGTTGGATATCGCGACTTCGACCCGGATACCCCTCGATCAAGCCCTCAGCATTGACGCTGAACGAGACCAGTATGAATTCGATTTCAAGCAGCGTATCGGCTCCTCCAAGTCGCTCATTGGGGCACAGCAGACAACTGACATTCAGTGGCCTGCTGATGTGCCCCAGCCTACGGCAGACCGAAACAGTCTCACCGATGCCAAGCATATCGCAACGTTCGATCTCGTCGCGATGGCGCTCGCCTTCACGCTTCTACATGAATTCCGCCACGTGATGTTCTGCACTGACAACAATGTTCCAGCAACGCTGCCCGAAGAGGAGATCGCCTGCGATGCCTGGGCTCGCGACTACATGATAAGCGGTCTTGCGGCATATGCGCAGCAGAATGGGCATAGCTACGCGCAGGTTCAGCAAAAACGCGCGATGGGGATAACACTGGCAGCAGCAACAATTCATGTGATCACACCATCCCACGCGCATTGGGGCGGTCGTCAGTATCCTCCAATCGCCGAACGGCTGACGACGATGATTGGCGGCTATAATCTGTCTGCCGATTCTCCGTTTTGGGTATTCACAAGCTGCCTCCTGATCGCGCTCATGCGACAGGAGCACCGACCGCTCGACATCGTAGCTAGCTCAAACCAAGAGATGGTTGAGGCATTGCTTGAGGCATTACGCTCATTCCGGTCTGTTTCCTGAATGAGGATAAAAACGCGTGCTCGCCAATTGAGATCGACATGACGAAGGGCGCTAGGCAGCCGATGAGGTCGAAGTCCAGCTCTCCATCGCCGCGTTCAAGCCGACCTTTGGCACGGGCCGTTGTTGCGATACGTGAACTAGTCGTTCATCCTCATAGCTTTCTCTGCCGCCGTATGCTCGAACGCCTCACCGTAAGTTCGTACGGCATCCGACGATGCACCTTCGTCCCGAAGCGCCTGTTTCCATTTATTTGCGATTGTTGTGGCCATCACAAATGCCTGCTGCTTGGCGTCGGCTAGCGCCAGATCGAAAAACTCACAGGCGTCCAGCGCAATATCGAGGGAGGCGTCGAACGATCCGCCTTGAACGATACCCGTTTCCAGTATCCTGTGCCGTGACGGCGAGGGGTTGATGTCAAAGGCTGGCGATAACCGCCATCGGTCCCTACCGGCATAGATGAAACCGTGGTTCTTCAGATGATCGTCCTTGTTCGACACGAGGATCGTGAAGACGATCCGCCGCCAGAGCTCATGCAGGTCATCCACGGGCTTGCTGGAAATCTGCCGGATCACATCGGCGATATCCGTGTAGAAGCCGCCTTCGTCACCCTGCCAGTCCAGTGCGGTTCTGGCTGAAATATAGGGGATGCGAATGTCACCGCGACGGTCGAATCGCCGGATGAGCGCAATCGGACTGTCGCTGTCCCGCAATTCCAGCTTCGCGTCGGCGACCCGCAGCCCGCACATGGCCGCAAGCTTCAAGGTGGCAACCTCCGCGCGTTCGACAGGCTTGGTGTCCTGCGCCGACGTGAACTTTGCAATCCAGAGTTGACCATCGCCCTCGACATTGGCCTTTGGACGCGCGCCGCCGAGCGAGCCAGCAATGCCGGCCAGATCGCGCGCCTCTTCTTCTGCGCCGCCTGGATCGCGCTCGAACCGCTGGGCAAGCCCGCGCAACCGTTCGAGTTCGACCAGACGCGGGATCGGCGGTGTCAGGTCTGACAGCGGCTCCATGTCTTCGCCGAGAAACCGTAACGCGCCCTGCCGTGTGCGGTCATCGGACAGCACCAGATAGTCGAACTCGCTGAGACCGCCTCCGAGCGCCTTGGTCATCAAAGCCCGCCCCCAGGAATCCGGGGCGGCGTCGGAAAAGCATCCGGACAGTGCTGACCGCTTGTCCTCTTTGCCGGTGCTAAAGTGGCTGCCTTCGCGCAGGGGCAATCCGGGCGACAGCGCAAAATGGTCGGATGCGACCAGCCATTCGTCGGCGTACTCAAACTGCGAATGCTGACGCCGACCGTCACTCTCAAAGCGCAGACGGCCGACGACACGCTTGCCTTCTCCAAGGGCGACGATCGCTTCCGGCATCAGAAACCGACCCCTTCTTCATCGTCCGCATCGGACAAGGGGGCTGATTGGCCTTTGCCGGATGGCAGCGATCCGGGTTTTCGTTTTTTGTCGATCCGCTTGGGGAGCGCTTCCCGATCGAGAAGCAGCCCGGTATCGTCGGACCCGGCATCGAGGAAGTCGGAAATGCGCTCGATCTCGCCGAGGACGAGGCAGGCCATCGCCAGCGTGCCGATGCTGACACCGTCGTCGCCTTTCTCCAGGCGCATAACGGTGCTTTCGGACACGCCTACACGCTCGGCGAACCCCTTAACGGAGATGCGCCGCTTCAAGCGCGCCGTCTTGATGTTCGCCCCTAGAGCTTCAAGCGCGCGCCGTGCGGTCAGTGAACTTACCTTAACTGCCATATATGACGCCCATTCCATATTTATAAGTCAAATATGACTGTTAGCAGATAAATCATGTTTGAACAACTATTCTCAAGGTATCGCCCGATACGGTAGAGCCGCACCAGTGCAAGGCCCACCGACACGGCCGAGCCAACGCAAAACCAGACCCCATTTTGTATCTCCCCAACGCACCTGTCAGAGTAAGAGGCCTGCGGCCGTCCCCGTGACGGGTTTGGAGGTCGAGAGAGAGGCTCCCGGCCGCCCGTCGCGGGAGAAAACCCATGAATACCGAAATTATCGATGCCGGGCGTGACGCCAGCGGCGGCTACAAGGTGGATGTGACGCGCGGTTCGAACGTGGACCGCGTGTCATCGGAGTGGTTCTCGCGCCCCGATGATGAGCGATACCTGTCACTCGACGACCTCTTCGCGTCTGTGAAAACCCGCGCTGAGCAGAGCCGAACACGGACTGTGGAGAGTGCCGCGATCCGGGTCGAGGCGCATCGCGATGACCCCGAGAAACTGGGGCTGGTCCTACCCGGGACCGACGAGCCCATCGCGCCGACGCATTGGAGTTTTGGGCAGCTGTCCAGCATTGTCGGCGCGCCTGCCGCCTACTTGCGCCAGCTACCCGCACCGCTGGCAGGCATCAACCTGCAATACGGGCTGACCAACCACCGCGCCGAGCAGATCAAGACCATGGAGGTCGCGAACGGGCGTACGGAACTACGTGCCGTCACCGGTCCGGACTATGGCCGCATCTACGACCACGAACTCGTCTCCGCCGTGCAGCGCATCGCGGGCAACGGCACGGGTGACACGCGCTGGAAGGTGCCGGGCGTGCTCGACTGGTCGACCGGCATCTACAATCCGCGTGTGGACGTGACCAAGGAAACAACAACGCTCTATGCCTCAGATCGTGATGTGTTCCTCTTTTTGGTCGACGATATGAACCCGATCGAGGCGGGGCTGCTGCCTGACGGTTCGCCGGACCTCTATTTCCGAGGGTTCTACTGCTGGAATTCCGAGGTCGGAGCCAAGACCCTTGGCATTGCCAGCTTTTACCTTCGCGCGGTCTGCCAGAACCGCAATCTCTGGGGCGTCGAGGACTTCCAGGAGATCAAAATCCGCCACTCGAAATATGCCGCCTCCCGCTTCGCCCATGAAGCGGCTCCGGCCCTCAAGAATTTCGCCAACTCATCGCCCGCGCCCTTCATCGACGGCATCCGCGCTGCGCGGGAGAAGGTCGTCGCGCGGACAGATGAAGATCGCTCCGACTTCCTGCGCAAACGCGGGTTCTCCAAGGCTGCCGCGACGACGATCATCGACACCGTCCTGACCGAAGAAGGCCGCCCGCCCGAAAGCGTCTTTGATTTCGTGCAGGGCATTACGGCGGTCGCGCGCAACAAACCCCAGCAAGACGCGCGGCTGGAGATGGAAACCCGCGCCAAAAAGCTGCTGGAAGCTGCCGCCTGAACCTCGCCGCATCCAGATTGTCCCGGTCCGTCCCTTCCCCAGAGGAAGAGGTGGGCCGGGTTTTTCGTGACGGGTTTGAAAGGTCGAGAGAGGTTCCCGACCGGCCCGTCGCGGAGAACCCCGATGACCAAGCAACAGAAAATCACCCTCAGCGCCTCACGCGACATCCCCTTCAACAAGCTCCTGCTCAGCCAGTCCAACGTCCGTCACATCAAGGCTGGTGTGTCGATTGAAGAGCTGGCGGAGGACATCGCCCGGCGCACGCTTCTGGCCAGCCTGACAGTGCGGCCCGTGTTGGACGAGAGCGGCGCGGAGACTGGCATGTTCGAAATCCCGGCAGGCGGGCGGCGCTACCGCGCGCTGGAACTGCTGGTCAAGCAAAAGCGCCTCAATCGCACGGCACCTGTGCCCTGCATTATCCGCACAGACGGCCTCGCCGAGGAGGACAGTCTTGCGGAAAATATCCAGCGCGCGCCTCTGCACCCGCTGGATCAGTTCCGCGCCTTTCAGGCGATGCGCGAGAAGGGCAAGAGCGAAGAAGAGATCGCGGCGGCCTTCTTCGTCTCGGCCGGCATCGTCAAACAGCGGCTCAAGCTTGCCGCCGTCGCGCCGTCATTGCTCGATGCCTATGCCGAAGAAGACCTGACCCTCGACCAACTGATGGCCTTCACCGTTAATCCCGATCATGAGCGGCAGGAACAGGTCTGGGAAGCGCTTCAGCGGCATTACTCCAAGCAGCCCTATGAAATCCGGCGCATGCTGACAGAAGGTGCCGTGCGCGCCTCGGACCGGCGGGCGCAATATGTCGGGCTGGACGCCTATGTGGACGCAGGGGGCGCGATTCTGCGCGATCTGTTCCAGACCGATGATGGCGGTTGGCTGCAGGATGCCGGTCTTCTCGATCTGATGGTCACCGAAAAGCTCCGCGAAGACGCTGACACCATCCAGGCCGAAGGCTGGCATTGGATCGAGGTCGATACCGACTTTCCTTATGGGCACACCTACGGCATGCGCCGCATTCATGGTGAGGCCGAGCCGATGAGCGACCAGGACGAAGCGACCTACGACGCCCTGAAGGCAGAATTCGACCAACTCGAGGACCAGCATGCCGATGCCGATGAGTTGCCCGAAGACGTCGATGCACGGCTGGGTGAGATCGAGACCGCACTGGAAACGCTGCAGGATCGTCCGGTCCGGTTCGAGGTAGATGAAATTGCCCTGTCCGGGGCCTTCGTCAGCATCGACAGTTCAGGCCGACTGCGGGTCGAACGCGGCTATGTACGCCCTGAAGACGAACCGGCCACCCCGGCTGAAGACCACTCCGATAGCGATACCGCAAATGGGGACGTTGATGAGGCTGAAATCGATGCGGAAGCCCTCACACCTGATGAGGAGGACGAAGACGACGGCATCAAACCGCTGTCTGACCGCCTCGTCACGGAACTGACCGCACATCGGACGCTAGCTCTTCGCGATGCGCTTGCGGGCGATCCGCATATTGCCTTTGTCGCAGCCTTGCATGTTCTGACGCTCAAACTCTTCTACCGCTATGGGCTGAACAGCTGTATCGAGATCGATCCCCGCAGCGCCGCCTTCTCGGCACAAGCCCCCGGTCTTGCCGATACGGCCTCGGCCCAAGCCATCGAGGCGCGGAGCGAGAAATGGGCGAAACATCTGCCCAAGGCACCCGAAGACCTGTGGGAGGTGCTGATCGACTTCGACAGCGACAGCCGTCAGGCCCTCTTCGCCCATTGTGTGTCGCTGACACTCAACGCGGTGCATGAGGCCTACAATCGCCGCCCTGGGGCTTTGGCACATGCAAATGTTCTGGCAACGGCGCTGAATCTCGAAATGGTGGCAGTCGGTTGGACACCGACGGCCGAGGCCTACCTGTCGCGCGTGACCAAGGCGCAAATCCTTGAGGCGGTGCGGGAGGCCAAGGGCGATGATGCTGCGGACCAGATCGCAGGGCTGAAGAAGCCTGAAATGGTCACGGCTGCGGAGGAGTTGCTCGCGGGTACCGGCTGGTTGCCGGAACCGCTCCGCACGCAAGGGCAGGAACCTTCGGCCATCGAAGCCGAGGAAACTGATGCAGACGAGTTTGTTGAGCAAGATGACATCACCGCGGCGGAGACACCCGACGCGGAAGATGAGGCACCGAGCGAAACGGCCGAACCCGTCGCCGCTGAGTAGCGCAGCCTGCCTTCGATACACACCGGACCCGGCCTTCGCGCCGGGTCCTTCCACTTTCAGCACAGGAGAATTCCGATGACCGAACCGAACACAACCCCCGCCCCAGCCTTCGACTTCGCCGCTTGGGAGGCCGAATGCCGCGCACATGAAGCGGCACAAGCTGCCATCAGACCGGCCAACAAGGCAGCCCTCTTCAGCGCGCTGTCCGACGCTGGAATCACCCACGTTGACGTGACCTTCGACGGTTACGGCGACAGCGGACAGATCGAAAGCATCGACGCGAAGGCTGGCAAGATTGAAGCGACCTTGCCGGACGGCGCTGTGACCTTCAGCATCGTTGGTTGGCAAGACGCCGAGCCGACCGAGCGCACCATGTCCATCCGCGATGCCATCGAGCATTTCGCCTATGACTGCCTCGCCCAGACCCACGGCGGCTGGGAGAACAACGAAGGCGCGTTCGGCACTTTCGTCTTCGACGTCGCGGACCAGTCGATCACACTCGACTACAACCAGCGGTTCGAGGACGTCGAGTCCTTCGAACACGCATTCTGAGGGAGGGGGACATGGCACATCCCTGGCATCACGCCCTCTCCTCCGCGCGGCGCTTTGGCGGCGTGGCAGACGACTATCTGGCCCTCCACAGCTGGTTTGACGAGAGCAAGGCAATCACCGCCGACTTTCGGCACCGGGCGCTCAGGCATCATGCCGAGGGCATCTTCATGGCTGAGCGATTCTTCGGCACGACGCTTACGGTCTCGACGGGGCGCAAGGTTCCAGTCCGGCTCATCGGCGAACAGCATGTCATCGAGGATCTGGGTTTCATCCCGAGCTTCGCGGATTGGGTGCGCTGCATCTGTCCCGAACCCTGGATGGGCCGCGCGCAACCGCTCCACAGAACCGTCAAACCCGTTCCTGACGTGCCGGTGATGATCCCCATCGCAGCCGAGCGCAGGAATGACGGCAAAACGGCTATCGACCGGGACGATGGTCCCGGCGATCCTGTCAGCACGAGGCAGGACAAGCAGTGCACCGCCGCGGAATGACGACTTCACTCCCCACTGGGTCCGCCGCGAGGCGGGCCCTTTTTTCATTGAAGGTATCAATATGTCCCGTTCCATTGTCGATCTGACCGAAGCGCTCGCCCGCGAGGCAGAGAGCGTTTGTCGGTACTACCTGTCAAACGGACATCGTGAAGGCGGTTACTGGATGGTTGGCGATGCCCGCAACACGCCCGGACGCTCCCTGTTCGTGCGCCTCAAAGGCCCGCTTTCCGGCAAGGGCGCGGTCGGAAAATGGACCGATGCAGCCTCGGGAGAGCACGGCGATCTGCTCGACATCATTCGCGAGACCTGCGGTTTCGTCGATTTTGCCGATATTGCACAAGAGGCCCGGCGATTTCTCAGCCTGCCGCTTCCAGAACGCCTTGGCGACATAGCCTCCCGATCTGATCCCGCACCGACGGGATCCCCGACCGCAGCAAGGCGGCTGTTTGCCATGTCGCAGCCGATTACAGGGACGCTAGCCGAAGAATACCTGCACAACCGTGGACTGACAGCATTGAACAACACCGCAAGCCTGCGGTTTCATCCGCAATGCTACTACCGACCAGATCGGCATTCCGAGACCGAAATCTGGCCCGCCCTCATCGCATCGGTCACCGATCTCAATGGCGCGATCACCGGCGCACATCGCACGTGGCTTGATCCGGACAGATTCTCGAAGACAAACTTGGGCAAAGCCCCAATCGACACGCCTCGCCGTGCGATGGGCAATTTGCTCGGCCACGCTGTCCGATTTGGCACCGCACGCGATGTCATGGCAGCAGGTGAAGGCATCGAAACCATTCTGTCGCTCAGAATGATCCTGCCCAATCTGCCGATGGCCGCAGCGCTGTCCGCTGCCCATCTTGCCGCCATCCGGTTCCCGCCGTCCCTCAGACGCCTCTATATCGCCCGTGACAACGATCCAGCCGGTGATGGTGCATCGGCCCGCCTGACCCAACGCGCCAAAGATGCACGCATCGAGACGATCCTCCTGTCGCCGCACTTGGGTGATTTCAACGATGACCTTCGCCTGCTTGGCGCTGATGTCCTCCGAGACGCGCTCCGGGTCCAGATCGCGCCGGAAGACGTTGCACGCTTCATGAATACTACAGCTTTGACCGCGCACGACGCCGCATCCAGCTAGTGCCCCCTGTCTGAGACCGGCAAAGGAGGTGCCCCCCGGCGTCGGAGAGCCGCGCGACCCCGGCCTTCTTGGGAGGGCGACCGGACGGCAAACGGAACGGACCCGCAAGGCCTGCGGCCGGTTCTTTTCCGGCGGCGGCAGAGCCGCCTTTCCATCGCGAGCCAAAAGAACCGGCCTCCGGCCTCCTCTGCTGCGCTGCGGCCCATACGGGTGCAGGTCCGCCCCGCCTGCCCTCTTTCGGCGCCATGAAGGCCGCGGCGGTCGCGGTCAAACCGACGAAGGAGCACACCATGTATGCCGATCCCCACAACAGTGATGCCGAGCCACACCACGACGCGTCCGCCACCCACGCCATCTGCAGCGATCTGGAACTCTACGGCTACCGCCATTCCGAAAACGACCCCGACCCCGACCCCCGCGACGTACCCGAAGATCGCCTGATCGCAGTTGCCGTCAGCGACATCTTCGACGCCCTCGTCGCCACGATGGCCGACACCGGCCTCGATCCCGATCTCGACGAGATGCTCTGGTCGACGGTCAACATGTTCCACCGCGCCACCGACCGGATCGAACGCAAACTCGATGACAACGAACAGGCGCAAAAACGCCGCCAGCGCGAACAGGACGGCTCCGAAGTCAAATCCGTCCAGCTCGAACATCTGATCGCAACCGGCCAATCACTGCTGGATCGCCGCGATTGCATGGAGGTCTTCCGGGACCATGCCGCCGATCACTATCTGCGCCTGACGGGCTCGCCTTGGTCGACACGCTCCGGTTCACGGGTCAATCACCGAAATCTCACCGCGGCGATGATCGACAGCCGGGACTTCCTTGCCGCGAAAACCCGCGCCGATACCGAGGTCTATCTGCCAGCCGGAACCAAAATCGCCTTCACCGGCGGGCTCGAATTCAACGATCACCGATTGATCTGGGACACCCTCGACAAGGTTCACGCCAAGCACGCCGACATGGTGCTGCTACATGGCGGATCGCCGCGCGGTGCCGAACTGATCGCCGCCAAATGGGCCGAGACCCGCAAGGTTGTGCAAGTCGCCTTCAAGCCAGACTGGACACGCCACGCCAAGGCAGCCCCCTTCAAACGCAACGATCAAATCCTCGATGTCCTGCCCATCGGCGTCATCATCTTCCCCGGCACAGGCATCCACGACAATTTCGCCGACAAGGCCCGCAAGCTCGGCATCAAGGCCTTTGATTTCCGCAAAGGGTGCAGCGCGTGAGCGCTGCATTTACCAGCAATATTGAACATCCAGATGCCAATACGCTCCAGACGCTACCTGTGACACCGATCAGGTCCACTGTCCGAGTTCGCGTCACGCTGGTCCCATTGAAACTCCAGCCCGACGGCGGGTGATCAGTTGCAAATTCTCGCCGATCACTCCCGGTCAGAATACTCAAGACTACCAAAAACCCGCTTTTTGAACTACCATTCGGCTGCGCTGAGGTGGTGGTGGATGGCGTAATCGTTCAACCGATTAGCACGGAGGCATTCACCATGCTTGTCCTCAATATCGTCCTTTTGCTCGTCGCCGTCGGGTTTCTCTGTTGGCTCGTTTTCACCCTTGCCGTCTATGCGTTACCACTGTTGACGGGCGTCACCGCCGGACTGTGGGCCTATGAGACTGGAACTGGACCCATCGGAGGTTTCCTTATAGGCGCAGCCGCCGCTGGTGCGGTCGCGATTGTGGGCCAGCTTCTGTTCGCCTTTGCTCGACCGTTCTGGATCCGTGTCATCGTTGCAAGTTTGTTTGCCGGTCCCGCTGCAATTGCCGGGTATGCGGCTACCCTTGGCATCGCCAGGCTCGCGATACCTTCCGAGATGTGGCAGATGGCCGTGGCAATCATCGGTGCCTTGGCAGTCGGCGTCACCGCATTATTTCGGATGGCAGGCGTAGCCCCACCCGATCCACGCACGGAAATGGCCAGCGAAGCTTAGTCACCGAGACTTGGCCGAAAAGAGGATCAGGGCTGTCGCTTAACCCTCGGTGTTTTCGATGAGTGACCAAGCGGAGACTGCTGGGATGGGCAGCTTGAGCCATGACGTAGCGGGGCCACCTCGATTGTCTTCAAGGCAGTTCCGGTCAACGCGGCACGTCACAATCTGCGGTGGCAGCGGTCTCGCAAAGGCTGTTTGGAACAATGAAGTTGTCAGGCATTTGGCATGAAACGCGTGACGATTTTCGGAAATTCGGTGTTGCCGGATCGCATGGGTGGCCTTTGGTCGCCAAGTTCTCCGCTGATTATCTCTGCCTTGGTCGACCGCTCCATATGGCCTCGTCAATGGACTGATCTGGCCGAAGGTCGGCTACGCCTCGACCGCCTAAGGCTCAACGGGGTTGCTCGACTTTCTTCCCCTGTCGGCTGCGCCGCCTTTCCTCGCGCAACAAGAAAGTCTCCCGCACCCGTCCTCCACTGACGTTCCGGCCCGTGCCGGGTGAGCCGTCGGTCGCCTCCGGCCTGTCGATCTCCATCGAGGCCGCAATGGTGCGGGCTCGAAAGCATCTGATCAAGGAGAACCACAATGGCAACCATCGGCACCTTCAAGAAGTCCGGCACCGAATACACCGGCGAGATCGTCACCCTCAACGTTCAGGCCAAGAACGTCCGCATCGTTCCCGAAACCAGCCAGACCAGCGAGAACGCCCCAAGCCACCGCGTCCTCGTGGGCCGCGCCGAAATCGGAGCCGCCTGGTCGAAGACCTCCAACGAAGGCCGCGCGTATCTGGGCCTCAAGCTGGACGATCCGAGCTTCACCGCTCCGATCTACGCCAATCTCTTCGACGAGGACGACGGCGACGCCTACAGTCTGATCTGGTCCCGCCCCGCCCGCCGCAATGGCGACTGAGCCACTCTGGCACCACCCCGCCCGGACGCACCGGGCGGGGACACGCGCCCCCATACCCGACCGAATCGGATTGCGCGATTTCCGCCAAACACCTGCCCAGAAACAGATAATCACTCGCCATCAGTACCAAGAACGACTATAATAGTCGTAGTACTGGCGTGCGCAGATGTGTCCGTGGAGGTGATCATGCATGATCACCGCCCGACAAACACGGGCCGCGCGCGCGTTGCTTGGATGGACGCAGGAAACGCTCGCTGAACGGGCCCTGGTCTCATTGACCGCTTTGAAGCGCCTCGAGTCGCCCAGCGACAAGAGAGTCTTCGAGACGACCTATGACCAAGTGCGCCGCGCCCTCGAGGCTGCCGGCATCGTGTTTCTGACGACCGCTCAAGGCGAGGGTGTGTTGATTAACGAGTCCGATGAGGTTGGCAAAGGAACCCGTTAGAGCAGATTGCTCAACCAGTTGTCTGTGTCATTGCGTGGAACTGGGGGCTCCGGCGCGCGAAGGATGGAAATGGTTAACAGACGCTTCAATCGGCAGTATTGTGCCGAACTAGGGGGGCACTTTGACGAACGCAGACTTCCTTGACGCACCGCCCGAAAGCGCGGTCCTGACTGACTACGACCGGACGCATGTCACACTCTACATGCGCCTCTTGGATGCCTATGCCGACAGTGCGGATTGGCGAGAAGTCGTGTCCGTCCTGTTTTCGCTTGATCCCTCCATCGATCCGGAACGTGCGCGGCACATTCATGACAGACATCTGGCCCGCGCTCAATGGATGACCGAGCATGGGTATCGGCAGCTTTTGGGCGGGTCAAACCTTTGACCCGGCAGGATATTGCCATTGTTTGTGGATATGGGCTCGCCCGGCTTGATTCGACTCAGCCCCTGATTGAAACTCACCCGATTGACCCAATGTGCCCGTCCGGAGGATTGAAATGCCCCCAGACCCATCGCGTTGGCGCTCGGCATCAGAGTACGACTATGTCGAATCCCTGACCGCACCGAACCTCGCATGGGAATGGTTGCGTCGAAATACGGACTACCAGCACGACTATGCCCGCGCCATTGAGAGGAAAGAGGACCCCCGTGACCTGACGCATCTTGTGCGTCGGTCTTGGGGGTTGCGATTTCCCGATCGATCCCCAGCGGACTGCGCTGCAGGCGGTTGTCTATTGGCAGCCTGAGATAGATCCGGGCACGGTCATCCTTTCAACCAGATCGCCCATCGCAGGTCTTCAACCCGTCAATTTCCCCTCGGCCGAACCGGACACCACCGTGCATGACCCGGACGGAACGAGTTTGACCTTGTCCGATGACCTTGGGGCTCTTCGCATTTTGTTCATTGATGACGCAGGGCCGGACACCCCCCTCGTGGCGGTCATACCGCTCGACAATGCCGGTCTGGATCGCATCGAAGCGGTCCTACGTCTCTGGCGTATGCTGCAGGGTCGTCCATCGGCATCGAATGGACGACTGACTGCGCAGCGTCGTCAAAGGTTGCGCCGGATGCTGCAAGCAATTGACGGACATATCGACGGTGCGAGTTACCGCGACATTGCGAAAGCACTCTATGGAAAATCCCGCATCGCTGCCGAAGCCTGGAAGACCTCGGCGCTGCGGGACAGCACGATCAGCCTCGTCCGAGACGGTCGCGACATGATTGATGGCGGATATCGCAGCCTTTTGCGGCAGCGCCGCCGGAAGTAACACGCGACCATTCTTGCCGTCCATCTATCCCGGTGGCGTTCGCCGCTGCCGCTGCGACTGGGCAAAGGGGTGCGATTTTGGCACCCGTTTCTTCCCCATCCCCCTTCCCGGTTCTTCTTCGCCAACGTGGCCGCAATCCGCCGCCGCTCTCAGGTGGCTGCATTGGAACCCACGGAGGCCCGATCATGCCCGCAAACACAACCGACCTACCGCCACGCTACCTGCGCACCCCTGAAGCGGCGCGTTTTCTGAGCCTGTCCGGCCGCACACTGGAAAAGCACCGCACCTATGGAACGGGTCCCGCCTACCACAAGCTGGGTGGTCGGGTCGTCTATTCCATAGAGGATCTGCAAGCCTGGGCCAATCGCGGTGCTGTCACATCGACGTCCGACCCGCGCGGGTCAGTCTTGCCCGCAAAACATCATGACCCTGTCGCGCTGACCCGCTCCGGCGGCCGGTCGCGCTGATCCGTCTTAGGATTTCGTGTCATGATCAAACGCGCGCCAATCCCATCCGAACGCGCTCAGCTAGAGCTATTTCGGGCGCACGACACTGTTCTTGCCCCACGCGATGCGCAGGATCTGATGGCATATCCGTTCTTCAGTCTCGCCAAATCACGGCGCACCCAGCCCATCGACTATGCGGTAGCCGGGGTTGTGATCCGCGTCGAGGCTGTGGCCGAGCACGGCATGGCGACCATCTGGGACGCCGATATACTGATCTGGGCCGCCAGCCAAATCGTCGAAGCGCGCGACGCAGGCTTGCGCACTTCCCGCCTGATGGCCGCAACCCCGTACGAAATGCTCACCTTCATTGGACGCGGTGTGAGTGCGCGGGACTATCAGCGTCTGAAGGCCGCCCTGGACCGGCTGCAATCCACAACTGTTGCAACAACGATCCGCCAACCCAGCAAAGGTCGGCGGCATCGCTTTTCCTGGATCAACGAATGGGTCGAGCGTTTTGATCATCAAGGCAGACCTGCAGGCCTCGAATTGATCGTGCCGGACTGGTTCTACAATGCGGTCTTGGACAACGCACTCATACTGACCATCGACCCTGACTATTTTTCTCTCACCGGCGGATATGACCGATGGCTTTACCGCATCGTACGCAAGCACGGCGGTCGCCAACGAAACGGCTGGCGGTTCGAATTCCGCCACCTCTATCTGAAGTCCGGCAGCCTCTCGCCATTCAAGCGCTTTGCCTTCGAGTTGCGCGGCATTGTTCACCGCCAGCCCCTGCCCGGATACCGTTTGTGGATCGAGATCGGCCGCCGTGGACAGACGCTTCTTGGCTTCGCGCCGGTCGCCTGTGGACAACCTGTGGACGGCCTCGTGCCATCGGGAACCCCAACTGTCGTGCCATCAGGAACCGGTGGCTCGTGCTATCGGGAACCGAAATCTGCCCGAAGCCAATGTAAAAAAACAGAAAATGCCACCCTTAACTTAGAATCTAACACAGATTCTAACTTTGGTAGTAGGGACCGCCGCGTTGGGGACAAAGACGATCAGACGCGCGACTCCAGCATCGCGGAGACCCGCGATGACCAGTGAGCGCCTTTACACCCAAGCCGTCACCGGGACAGGCAATGATCTGAAAACTCATGCGCTTACGCATGTCGAGTTGATCTGGGTCGAAGGCAGGATCGAATACTGGATCCGCTTCGGTCGCGTTGCGAAAGAACAGATCCTGGACCGCCATCGTCGCATCGTCAGCTTTGCACCGGGCAGTGTTTTCGCCTTGGTCCGCTGGCGGTCGAACGACTACGGAACGATCCTTTCACGCATCGACATCCTGCGCGCCGTCCAGCAATGTGAACCGCATCAAACCTTACCTTGCGTGCGCCCAGGCGGTGAAAGTCTTCTGCGCCTGACGGGCTGGCCAAAGGTCCAGCAGGTACTGCAAGCGACCGACGCCATCGACGCGCTCGGCATCGATCCCGCAGACGTCGCGCAGGATTATTGGCACCATGTCCACAACCGGATCGCGGCGGGTCAAACACCGCGCGTCTACACAATTGAACGGCATGCTGCCTGGATCAAACGTCGGAGGGCGGGTCAATGACGCGCCGCATCCGGACCAGTGTCGCATTCATCACAGTCGGTGCGATTGCCCTTTCGACTGCTATCGACATGCCAACAGTGTTCCTCTGGAACGCCAGCCCGTCAGCCCCCATTGGCCTCTATCGCTTGCAGTCTATCGACCATCTTGGCCCGCGCGATCTCGTTGCCGTTGCTGCGCCCGACTCGATCGCCGCGTTCATCGCCGAACGGGGCTATCTGCCACCAGATATCCCACTTCTCAAACATGTGGCCGGACTGCCGGGACAGGTCGTCTGCCGGATCGGCGGCAGCATCACCGTCGACAGGGTTGCTGTGGGAGAAGCGCAGCATACCGACAGTCGTGGTCGCACGATGCCCGTGTGGCAGGGCTGCCGCCGCATCACTTCCGACCAAGTTTTCCTTATGAACCCCGATGTCGAGACCAGCCTCGACGGCCGTTATTTCGGACCGATCCCCCGTAGTGCCGTCCTCGGCCGAGCAACCCCGATTTGGATCACCGAAAACCAGGCCGCGCACCAATCATCGTCGTTCGATGTGATCGGCAACGCCCTTGTAACAACCACCAGCACCCCCTGAAAGGAAACCCTATGGCACATATCGGACAATTCACGCGCACCAAAGACGGCTATCACGGTCGGCTCAAGACCCTCACCCTTGAGGTCGAACTGACGCTCGTTCCCGCCGACCACAACGATGCCGAGAATGCGCCCGACTATCGCGTGCATATCGGCACCGACGATCAAAGCCTGGAAGTCGGTGCGGGCTGGAAACGCACTGGCGAGAAGGCCGGTGCCTATGTCTCGGTGCTTGTCGATGATCCGGCCTTGCCGCATCCGATCAACGCTAATCTGTTTCACTCGGTGCAGGATAATGAGCTTTATCTCCTAACCTGGAACCGGCACCCGAAACGCCGTGAGCGGTCCTGATAAGATGGACAACGCGCACCATAACCGAACCAGCAGGTGGCAATCACCCACCCGAATTGCGTCCCTTTTCTTATTTTCCGGACTGCTTGTGAACGCCGCCATGCCGATACCGACGCATGCCCAGAGTGTCGCCATAGAGCGTTCTTCCGCGCACCCCTATACCGACAATATTGCCGAAGCTTCGCAGAGGTTCGGCATTCCGGAACACTGGATCAGCGCCGTGATGCAGGTTGAAAGTGCGGGCCGTGCGAGTGCCGTCTCAACCGCCGGTGCCATGGGTCTGATGCAGATCATGCCCGGCACCTGGACGGAACTGCGCCTCCGCCACCGTCTCGGCAACGACCCGTTCAAGCCGCGGGACAACATTCTGGGCGGCACGGCCTATCTGCGCGAGATGTACGATATCTTCGGCGCGCCGGGCTTTCTCGCCGCCTACAACGCGGGTCCTCGCCGGTATGCGGAGCACCTCGAGACGGGCCGTCCACTGCCGCGCGAAACACGGGCCTATGTCGCGATGCTTGCGCCGATGATCGGATCAAAGCTTCCGCCGGACAGCCGTCATACTGCAGTACGACCGACAGATTGGCGTGAGGCCGCGCTTTTTGTAGCGCCTGCAGATGGTGTACCGACGACAGGCCGACCGCAAATAGACCATCAACCTGACGCCGATCCGAGAGCCCCGGAAACGCATGCCCTTGCCCCGTCAACGGATCGTCCGGACGGGATATTCGTTACTCCATCTCGCTCGGACCCCTCGCAATGATGGGCATGAGGCGAAATCGCACCGCAGAGGTCTACTGCGCAGTCTGGCGTATCAACAGGTGTGCAACAGACGACAGAGGAAGGGGATGGCAGGATAAAAGGCCACGATGTGTGACCATGAGCGGTTGTGGTTTTTCAAGGGGTTACATTGCAAGAATGAGAGGTGCACAATTTTGGCGAAGCCTATGCCCTTCCCTGTTCATCAATGAAATCATTACGTTATCGCGATGTGCGGTCCTGCCATCATGAACGGCGAGGACAATTTCCGCATCCGTCCTGGCCGCATCCGCTCTTCGTCCAGCCAACGAGCACGACCCTTCGTCGCACAGGCGTTGGCGGCCGCGCAAAAGGCGGGCGGTGCAGTACCTCGCAATGGCAAAATCGGCCACGGGAGCCGCTCGCGCTTCGGGCGCGGTCAGAGAGCCACTGTGCAGGCCAATCGTTTCATCACAGCACGGTCTCGCGGTGCCGTGGTCAAGGCACGCGTCGTGCGCAACAATGGGCGCGGTGCACCTCTCGCGACCCATCTGGCTTATCTCCAACGCGAAGGCGTCACGCGCGACGGAGAGAAGGTACGGCTGTTCGGGTCCGATGAAACGGAGATTGACGCGAATGCATTTGCAGAAAGGTGCGAAGATGACCGGCACCATTTTCGGTTCATTGTCTCCCCCGATGATGCGCCAGAGATGGCCGACCTCAAATCCTTCACTGCAGACCTTGCCCGACAGATGGAAAAGGATCTTGATACAAAACTTGACTGGATCGCCATCGATCATTGGAATACCGAGCATCCGCATGTCCATCTCATCGTACGCGGCGTGCAAGATGATGGCCAAGACCTCGTTGTCTCCCGCGACTACATCAAGGAAGGCATGCGCAATCGTGCGCGCGATCACATTACGCTCGAACTTGGTCCGCGCACCGATATCGACATCCGCAGAAGTCTCGAACGCCAGATCGACAGTGACCGCTGGACCAGCCTTGATCACCAGCTTGCCAAAGAGGCTGGGCGAAACGGCATCATCGATCTCGCACCGCATCCGGGCCGCCAGCCAGACAACCATCACGCGCTGAAAGTCGGGCGGCTACGCAAGTTGGAATCCCTCGGCCTCGCCGATCAAATCGGGCCAGGCCAATGGGTGATGGAAGAGAGTGCCGAGACGGCCTTGCGCGACCTTGGCGCGCGCGGCGACATCATCAAGCGCATTCATCGTGGGCTGTCGGAGCGCGCCATTGAGCGGAGCGCAGCGAGCTATGTGCTGGCTGGAGAAAGCCTCGACGAACCCATCCTTGGCAGGCTCGTTGATCGCGGTCTTGATGATGAGTTGAAGGGCACGGCCTATGCCGTTGTCGATGGTGTCGATGGCAGGACGCATCACATCCGCTTGCCTCATATCGACGGCGTTGGAGACAGCGCGCCGGGATCAATTGTCGAACTGCGGAAATTCGATGATGCGAAAGGCCGCCGCCGCGTCGCCCTCGCCGTCAGGTCGGACTTCCCAATCGAGCGGCAGGTGAGGGCGACGGGCGCGACCTGGCTCGACCGACACGCCATTGCCCGTGACCCAATACCCCTCAGCGAGGGTGGGTTCGGTGCAAATGTCCGCGACGCGCTCGAACGCCGCGCTGATCACCTAATCGCGGAAGGGCTGGCAAAACGTCAGGGTCAGCGCGTGATCTTCAACCGCGACCTGCTGAACACGTTGCGCAACCGTGAGATCAAAGCCGTCGGGGAGAAACTCGCCAAGGAGATCGGGCGTCCGCACGCGCCATCGAAAACCGGGGACTATGTCACCGGCACTTACCAGCGCCGCATCGCGCTCGCGTCTGGACGCTTTGCCATGATCAATGATGGGCTCGGCTTCCAACTCGTGCCGTGGACTCCGTCCATCGAGAAACACCTCGGCAAACACATTAGCGGGGTCGCCCGCAGCAATGGCGGCGTCGATTGGGACTTTGGGCGCAACCGGGGGATCGGGTTTTAGCGGCGACCATCGCCAGGAAAGGGACGGACCATGTCAGCAACGAAAATCCTCTGGGGCCAGATCCTCATCGTGTCCCTGATCGTGCTCACCACGACCTGGGCCGCGACACAGTGGACAGCTCTGCGGCTCGGCTTCCAGCCCCAGTTGGGACAGCCGTGGTTTGAACTGCTCGGAATGCCCGTCTATTACCCACCCGCCTTCTTCTGGTGGTGGTATGCCTATGATGCCTATGCGCCACCGATCTTTATCGAAGGCGCTCTGATCGCGGCGTCGGGTGGTTTTTTGTCGGTCGGAGCTGCGATCTTCATGTCGGTCTTGCGGGCGCGCGAAGCCCAAAACGTCGACACATACGGATCGGCCCGTTGGGCCGACGAGCGCGACATCCGGAATGCCGGGCTGTTCGAGCCTGACGGAGTGATCCTCGGAAAACGCGACCACGCCTATCTGCGACACGACGGGCCGGAACACGTGCTTTGCTTTGCACCCACACGATCCGGCAAGGGGGTTGGGCTGGTCATTCCATCGCTCCTGACCTGGCCCGGATCAGCCATCGTGCACGACATAAAGGGCGAGAACTGGCAGCTCACATCGGGCTTCCGCGCGAAACATGGTCGCGTTCTGCTCTTCGATCCGACCAACGCGAAGTCTTCCGCCTACAACCCCCTACTTGAAGTACGCAGAGGCGAATGGGAGGTGCGCGATGTCCAGAACATTGCCGACATCCTTGTTGATCCAGAAGGCTCGCTGGAAAAACGCAACCACTGGGAAAAGACCAGCCACGCGCTGTTGGTGGGAACCATCCTACACGTTCTCTATGCCGAGGCGGACAAAACACTCGCCGGCGTGGCGAAATTCCTGTCTGACCCGAAGCATCCCATCGAGACCACGCTTGAGACAATGAAGAACGCCGCGCATCTTGGGGATGCTGTACCGCATCCCGTCGTTGCAGGTGCCGCACGTGAGCTGCTGAACAAGTCGCCCAACGAACGCTCCGGCGTCTTATCGACTGCAATGTCGTTTCTCAGTCTTTACCGCGATCCCGTTGTGGCCGAAGTGACCCGGCGCTGCGATTGGCGGATTGCAGATCTTGTTCAGGGTCCTGATCCAGTTACCCTTTACCTCGTCGTGCCACCGTCCGACATCAACCGCACCAAACCGCTGATCCGGCTGATCCTGAACCAGATTGGCCGCCGATTGACCGAGGATCTGGCGGGTAAGGATCGGAAGCATCGTCTCCTCCTAATGCTGGACGAGTTCCCAGCATTGGGACGGCTCGATTTTTTCGAAAGTGCGCTGGCCTTTATGGCCGGTTACGGCATCAAGAGTTTCCTGATCGCACAATCGCTGAACCAGATCGAGAAGGCTTATGGGCCCAATAACTCGATCCTCGATAATTGCCATGTGCGCGTGAGCTTCGCCACCAATGACGAAAGAACCGCAAAACGCGTGTCCGACGCGCTCGGCACCGCAACAGAAATGCGCGCGATGAAGAACTATGCCGGCCATCGCCTGTCCCCCTGGCTCGGCCATCTGATGGTCAGCCGACAGGAGACGCCACGCCCCCTCCTCACCCCCGGCGAGGTGATGCAGCTTCCTCCCACAGACGAGATTGTCATGGTGGCGGGAACGCCGCCGATCCGGGCGCAAAAGGCGCGGTACTTCAAAGATGCCCAATTGCAGGCCCGCGTTCTGCCGCCAGCGGCACCTGACAAAACTGAAGCCCCTTCAAAGCACGACTGGAGTGCCATCACACCACCCTCGCCACCAGATATTAACGATCTCGAGCACCCCGCAGACGAAGGCGCGACGACCGACGACCCCAACGAACAGCGGCGGCAACCAGAACTGGACCGAACCCAAGAAACAGAGAAGGAAAAGCCCATCGAGAACGAGTTTGAACCCAACCTCAAGACGCCACCGAAAGATCAGACCGTTCAATTGAGGCAGCTTGATCAACAAGCTCGTCAATTTGCGCGACAGGCTTCGATGGATCCCAACGATGGGATCGACATGTGAGGACAAGGAAATGAAACAGCCCAAGAAACACCGCCTATCCGTCTATCTTGACCCAGATATCATGACGTCACTCGTCGACTACGCAGCCCGGCGCGATCATTCCCGCTCGCTTGTGGCCGAAGCCGCTATTGCATCATTTCTGTCGCCAGATGCCGCGGAACGCCAAGAAGCGGCAACGACCAAACGTCTCGACCAAATCGACCGCCGCATGTTCCGCCTGGAGCGCGACGTCAGCATCTCGGTGGAAACCCTGGCGCTGTTCGTTCGGTTTTGGCTGACCACGAACCCACCCCTGCCTGAACCGGCTCGGGCTGCGGCCAAAGCGCAGGCGGGCGAACGCTATGATGCGTTCATCGCCGCACTTGGGCGACGTCTGGCCAAGGGTCCAGCTTTGCGTCAGGAAGTTTCGGAGGACGCGCCAAAATAGTTTTCAACTCGATGAGGTGTGGGGCAATCGCGGCACACAGCCGCCCATGGGTGGCGGCCATGAAACCCGTCGCCTGTTCATCCCGGGCGAGGATGAAGCGAATGGAAGAGTGGCTGAGAGAGTCGCACAAATCGAGATTTTCCTCACCGGGCGCGCCGAAGGTATGGCTTACCTCCCTCGTTTTCGAAGACCTTTACGAAAATATCCGAAGCATTGATGGTCATTCGGCCCCTATTTTATCGTCGACCGGATTTCCTGCAACTGTGGCGATCTCGGCAGGTCCGGGTTCTTGAGATTCTGCAACAGTGCCGGGCGGTTTTTGCTGCGGCTCGCCAGGGCAATGCCCACCAGCGTCAGACCGATGCCGATGACTTCAATCCATCCGATCCGCTCGTTGAAAAACAGTGCGCCCAGCGACAGACCGAAGATCGGAACCAGAAAGCTGAACGCATTGGCACGGTTGAGTTCGGTCTTCTGCAGGATCGCGCTCCAAAGCCAATAGACAAGTGAAATGTTGAAAGGCCATTGCAGCGGGTGTTGCAATGAGGATTTTCGAGACTGTTTTTGTGCGCACGGCCCAACACTCGCTGACACTGAAAACCAACCCGGCACGATTGTATCGTGATCTGCCCGCCGTTTTCGGGATAGTTTTGTTCAGGATGATGCTGGAAGGACGCTGACAGATGATCGAGACAACGCGGAAGGTTGGCGCTCATAGGCCCTTTGCCCTGGTTCTCAGCGGCGGTGGGGCACGAGGGCTGTCGCATGTGGGTGTGCTGAAAGCGCTGGTCAGCAAGGGCTATGTGCCAAGCGCCATTGTCGGCGTGTCGATGGGTGCCGTCGTAGGCGCGACTTATGCGTTGAATAGCAACTGGTTCCGGGAATTGGTCAACATGGACACCAGCGGCTTTCCGATGACTCCGAACTTTCAGGTGCCGGGCCTTTCCGCAAAGTTGAAAAGCCTGCTGATCGCGCAACGGGCTGCGCGCGACATGTACTTTGGTTGGGGCACCGGTGCGCGCACCGAGAAATGGGGGCGCAGTATTCTGGCAAGTTTGACCAAAGGCAAAAACCTGGAGGACGGGGCTCTGCCGGTCTTTGTCTGTGCAACGGACATGTTGTCCGGTGACCGGGTTGTCCACAGCAAGGGTCATGCTGAGGATTATGTCTATGCAAGTGCTGCACTTGCGGGAATTCTGCCGCCGCTTGCCGACGGGCCACATATCCTGATGGACGGGGCCTATGCCGACATTGCGCCGGTCGATGTGGCACGCAGCACCGGCGCGGAGGTGGTGTTAGCGGTCGATCCCAGTCAGCAGGAAGCCACCGTCGGTCCGCAGAACGGCGTGCAGGCGATGCTGCGTTCCGTCGAAATCTGTCAGAACGAACATGCCCGCCTGCGCTTCAGTCAGGCTGATCTGGTCATCAGGCCCAGATTTGCCCAGAGCGTCGGGACACTTGAGTTTCAGTTCAAGCGCCACTGTATAGCAGCGGGTGTGATGGCGGTTCGCAGGTCGGATTCGCAGATACGCGCCTTGCTTGGACAAGTTGCGTCAGGCGCGGCGATCCCCCAAGGCGACGGTAAGACAGGCGTGTCGTTGCTCTGACCAAATATGTGCGGACCGGATCAGTCATAGACAAACAACCGGATACGAAGCCCTTCTTCGTCCTGACAGACTGCACTTGCGTTCAACCCGGCAGAAGCCCGGCGAAGGCTGCCATGAGGAGGGTAATCAGGCCCGCGACGGTCAGGACACCGGCAAGGAGCGGAGATTGCGGTTGCGCCGGGACGGCTTCAGCCGTGCGATACATCGGCACCACAATGCGCAGGTAAACGCCCAGCGCCAGCACGCTGTTCAGGATACCGATCACCGCCAGCCAAAGGAACCCGGCCTCGACCGCGGCGGTAAGCAGATACACTTTGCCGACAAAGCCAAAGAGCGGCGGGATGCCGGTCAGCGACAGCAGGAAGATCACCATTGCCATCCCGGCCATGGGTCGGCGGCGGCCAAAGCCCTGCATATCCTCCAGATCGCGCCCTGCGATCATCACCACTGCGAACGCTCCCAGGTTCATCGCCACATAGGCGGCGGCGAAGACGATGATGCCGGGCAGGGCCAGCGGGCTGACGCCAAGCGCCACGACACCCATCAGGAAATAGCCCGATTGCGCCACCGAGGAATAGGCGATGAGGCGCACCATATTGGTCTGCACCAAAGCCGTGAGATAGCCATAGGTCATGGTGGCCGCCGAAATCAGCGCCAGAACCAGCG